>Ga0209603_1001377_pt1 | contig 25396 bp, 22 predicted proteins | sample COGITO_mtgs_1206_FD_184812 | JGI IMG/M metagenome (GOLD analysis project Ga0209603, IMG submission 184812) | Pelagic marine microbial communities from North Sea - COGITO_mtgs_120607 (SPAdes) (version 2) | ecosystem: Environmental > Aquatic > Marine > Epipelagic ... | reverse complement strand
CGCTGGTCTCGATCAAGGGCGACGCCTTCTGGGGCGTGCACCCGGCGAAGGGTGGCCAAAACACCCTCGGCCTTCTGTGGATGCGCCTGCGCGCCGAGCTGAAGGCGGAGGAGTACGAGGACTGTTTTGCGAAGGTGCTGGAGGCCACGGCCTCCGGGGCCAAGGACGCCGCCGCCGCCGTCGACAAGATTGCGTCGGCCGAGGCGCTCCTTCGTCGCCTCAAGGAGGCCCGCGCGTGAGCGAGGGCGCGGGACTCTCTACGTGTTGTGTCACCCCGTGGTCGTGTTAAGTCTAAGAAGAGCGTTACAACCCACCAACTTCCCATCGTGTGCGCGACTTCCCCTACCACTACCGCCGGCGGTGCTCGTGCGTGCGCAGCAAATACAATGGCCTCGCCCCTCCCCTCCAAGACGATTGCCAAGCTTCCGTTAACGAAGGACAAGCGCAAGTGTGTGCCCCCCCTTTCCAACCTCTGCACCAAGGCGCTGTGGAAGCAGTCGATCGAGGCCGGCAAGGCCGAGGAGCTCGTCGCTGCGCTTCGGGCGACCCCCGAAGGCCTCCGCGCACTGGTGGCGGATGCGGAGGCGCACTTCACGCAGGTGTTCGTCGTCAACCTGGCCTCGAGCGACGGCGTCACCGAGGGCACGTGCGGGTACGTGAAGATCACCGCGGAGACGGCATGGTTCTTCAAGCTCCTCGCGGAGTGGACCCCCGATGCTGTGCCCTACTCGCCCGACCACCCGCTCGGCGGCGACGACCTGCGCTGGGACGAGGTGGGCGAGTGCGTCGATTGGATGCGGAAGATTGTGGAAGACATGGACACTAAGACTGCCCGCTCGTTTCTACTGGACGCGCTCAACATCGAGGTCCCCAAGCGCAACGAGGACGGCGAACGGGTAGAGGATGTGACGGAGTGGCTGGCCGAGAACTACGAGGATTGGGCCGACCAATTCGAGGAGAAATTTCAAGACCTCTTCAACGAGACCCTCCTCCGCGAGAAGTACATGCTCTCCGCCGACGAGACCCGGATGCTCCGCAAGGGGGGCTTTCCCCCTCGCATCCAGGGCGTGGTCTCGATCAACCTCGACAACTGGGGCTGAGTGTTAGGGGGAAGGGGAAGAGGCGCGCACGCGCGTGTGTTTGTGTGCGCGTGTTGCGCGTGTGCGCGTGTTAGTGTCAATTGGGTAAGCATTGACAACTAAGAACCCCCCCATGTCCGCATCGGATCCGCCGTCGCCTGCGCTCGTGCGTGCGCATCCTCCCTTGCTGGAAGAGCCCCCCTTTGACGCTTCCCAACGCAAGCTGACCCCCGAGGAGATTCGATGGTTCAAGGTCCACCATGGGTGGGATCTGGACGAGAATGGCGACGTCGATGAGCCACCGGGAGGCCTCGTTTCGTGCGGCATCGGTCCCTACCACCCGAACGCCGATGTGATCCGGCGCGAGAAGGCGGAAAAGGCGGCGGCGGCCCAAAAGAAGAAGAACTGCACCTACTCGGATGGCAGCTACCGCATCTCCAAGCGGTCGCCCGAGGCCGCCCGGACCGAGCTCATCGTGGCCAACGCGCTGCGCTACGCCGAGGACCTCAAGAAGAATGAGGGGAGAACCCAGCAGGCACCGGCGGTGACGCCGCCACCAAAGCGTGGTCGGCGAGTGCACTTTCGTTGTTGAGTGAGTGTGTGTGTGTGTGTGTGTGTGAGTGTGTGTGCAGTAATAAAAAAGGAGTGGTTTAAACTCACGTGGACCCTTCACTCGTCACGCTCCGGCGACCGCGACCGTGACCTTTTGCGCACGGGCGACGGCGAGCGGCTAGGGTCAGGGTCGGAGTCGTGGTTGCGCTCGTACCTGCGCGCGTCCCAGTAGTCGTCCCCACTCAGAAAGCGGATCTCGGGCGGACGGACGCCAAAGTTGACGACTGCGCCGTGGACGGTGGCGTCGGTCTTCTGCATCGAGAGCGACACGTAGGTGTAGAGCTGGTCGACGTGGCTCTGCGTGATCTTGGGCACCCGCTTGAGCTCGATGACCGTCTCTTGGGGGCAAGGATAGTCGGCGTTGGGTTTGGGGTGCACCACCAGGTCGGCGCGCACCGTGCCCACGTGGTATCCGCGGTACTCGACGGGCAGCACCACCTCGGTCTCAACCGCGACCACGTCGTGCTGCCGTAGCAGCTCCACTTGGAGTGCGCGTTGGTAGACGGCCTCGCTCAGGTGCGGATACAGCTTGAGCCCATCGGACACGGTGGCGCACACCCTCTTGAGCGAGTCGAGCTGCAGCATTCGGTTGCTCGCTCGCACGCACGCGCGCTGTCAATGGCACAAGTTGCAGAGGGTGGATCGCCAAAAAATTATTAAGAATCCAATTCATTGACATTTTTTCGTTGGCTGGAGCCTTTCCACCCCCCATCGGCCAAGTGCTCACCTTCTGGTGAACCTATTCATCGGCAATTAATAATCGCACCAGAAGTTGAGCACTTGGCCGATGGGGGGTGAAAGGGTCCAGCCAACCACAAAATTGTCAATTCATTAGGTTCTTAAGAATCGCCCAACCGCCCAACCGCCCAACCGCCCGGTTGGCAGTGCTCGTGCGTGCGCGCCCAAGCGCGACATTTCCAACCCAACCAACCAACCAACCAACCAACCAACCGTTGCGATGTCGTCCCCGGCCTCGGCTTGCAGTGCTCGTGCGTGCGCGCCCAAGCGCGACATTTCCAACATTGTCAAGTTGGAGGATGGCGAGATGGCCGTCGACGTCCAGGCCCCGGGGGACCCGGGCTGCGCAGCCTCGCTGATCGGCTACTCCGCGCTGCCCGATGGCGACCGCGCGCTCCTCACCACGGCCTACCCCACCAACGACCGCGAGCCGCAGGCGGTCGAGCTCGACGAGGCGGCGCAGACCGCCATCGCCGCGGCCGGCCCCGGCAAGGAAGTCAAAGACCCGCTCGACTACGCGCCCGAGTCGCACGAGGTGTGCGCCAACGCGCGCTTCGCGATCTCGACCAACGAGTCCGCCAGGGCCGAGCTCGGGCTGCAGGCCGAGCTCAAGGACGCGCTCTACAAGCAGGCCATGCTCAAGAAGGCCGACGACCACACCGCGGCCAACCAGCGCGTCGCCAGTGCCAAGCGGGCCCTCGAGGCCACCACGCAGTCGTCCGAGCTCCGCCCCGACAAGGTGACCCTCTCCTTCAACCACACCGCGATGGAGTGGCACTTTGCGTACTACTTCACCAACCGCAGCGGCCTCACGGCGAGCGTGGCGTGCGAGCTTCCGCGCCTCGAGGGCACGACGCTCGCCAACACCTTTGTGACCATCGATGGCTACGCCGACGAGAGCAAGTACGAGCCGATCAAGAAGGCGGAGGAGACGTTCAAGAAGCTCAACGCCTCGGCGAACAAGGGCGCGTGCCTGCAGGCGGTCAACAAGCAGGCCTACGCCCAGACGGTCAAGATCCCGGCGTGGAAGGGCGGCGACGGCCCGCAGGTGGCCGCCACCTTCTCGGCGCACTTTGTGCTCTCGTGCGACGACGTCGAGCGCAAGAGCCACCTCCTGCCCAAGCGCGACGGCGAGCCGACGTACGAGTGCTCCGACTTTGCCGTGCAGCCGCCCGCCAACGACGTGCCGTTTGAGCTCAAGATCGACCCGGAGGCCAAGCACGGCGCCACGCTCGGCCTGCCGTCGCGCGCGGCGGCCAAGCTCGACGCCGAGCGCCGGGGCGAGCCCACCTACTGGCTCAAGCCCACCGGCGACGATCCGTGCCGCATCGAGCTCACCACGCCCGCGATGCAGCCGCCGTGCCTGCGCTTCCGCTTCATGAACGAGAGCGACAGCGACTTTGACTTCCTCACCGACCTGGTCAGCAAGGCGGACATCGCGACAGCGCATGCGCAAGCCAGGGTGCTCTGCTGGGCGCCCGCGCAGAACGACGCGGGCGTCGCGCTCGTCGAGGTCACCGCGCCCAAGACGCTGCCCGACCTCAAGAATGCAAAAGGCAAGACGATCCACATCGTCTGGGTCGTCGATCTGAGCGGCAGCATGGGCATGCGCCAGAACAGCTCGCCGCACACCAACCGCCACCTGGCCTGCGAGGAGGTCAAGCTCGCGTGCGAGAAGGTGCTCGGGCTGCCCAAGCACTTTGTTGAGGCGGGCGTCGCATCCCCCAACGACACCTTCCTCGTCTCGATCGTGGGCTTTGCCTGCTCGGCCGTCACCATCTCCGCGCGCGTGCCGGTCGTCACCGACTCGGCCAAGAGCAAGGCCGCGATCGACAAGGCCGTCGACGACCTGTGCGCCAGCACCTACTCGGGCGGCACGCAGTACACCTCGTGGGCGCAGCTCGTCAAGACGCACTGCGAGCCCACCGACCACGTGGCGCTCGGCCTGCTGACCGACGGCGCGCTCTGGGACGAGGGCACCTTTGTGCCCGCGTACGACGAGCTCAAGAAGCACGTGGCCGAGTACACCTGCTTCGCGATCGGCTGCGGCGCGTGGGCCAACCACCGCACCGTCAAGCTCGTGGCCACGCACGGCGAGACCCTGATCGAGACCATCGACCGCTCGGTGAGCTCGGCGGCGATGCGCGGCATCGCCCGCTGCGTCGCGTCGATGTCGGTCAAGATCCCGATCGTCGTCTCGGGCCAGGTGCTCTCGCACAAGGGCGACAAGAGCCTGCCCACGTTCTCGATCAACTCCAAGAGCCCCCACGGCGTCGACTCCGTCTACGAGCTCGGCCTCGGCGAGAAGCGCGTCTTCACCGTGGCGATTACCGGCATCGAGGCGCAGCCCGCGTGCGACTGCGTCGTGATCGGGCAGGGTCTGCCGGGCGAGGGCGTCAAGATCGAGATGATGCGCGGCAGCCCCCGCTCCGTCGACGTCAAGCGCGTGCTGCGCCACCTCGACCCGCTCTTTGCCGATGCCGACATCAAGACGCTCAAGAACCCGAGCCACCCCAAGCGCGTGGCCGAGCTGCTCGAGCAGATCGGCGTCGTCAACCAGTGCACCACCTCCTACGTGACCAAGATCACTTCCTACGAGCTCGGCACCAAGTACGACCACACACTGCACCCGGGCGTCAAGGCGGTCGTGCCAAGCTTCAAGCCCCCCAACGCCGACGCGGAGATTGGGTGGCTGCAGCAGCTGCTGGCGGCCGCCGGCTCCGCCACGGCCAAGAATGGCAAGACCACCTACCCACACGAGCCGCACTGCGAGAGTGAGTACTCGAGCCACTGGGGCAACGACGACGGTACGCAGTGCATGTTCCGCTCGCTTGCTGCTGACGACAGCAGCAACGACGACTGCAGATCCGCGCCCGTCTACCGCTCGATGTGCGCCGGTGCTGACCCGGAGCCCATGCAGACCGAGGCGCCGGCGCCAGCGCCGACGCCGGGCCAGAAGGCCGAGGTCGAGGAGCCGGCCGACCCCAACGCCACGCCCAAGTTCAGCTTCATGGCCAAGCTCGTGCACGCCCACACTCTGCTCAAGTTCCTCAACGACCACACCCTGGCGCACCGCGCGGTCGGCAGCGTCCTCGAGGAGCTCAATACCATGCGCACCAACCTCAAGAATGCCAACGGCGCCGCCGGCGGCAATGCCAACGACGACGACCCCATGGGAGATGTCGTCGAGGCGCTCATCGACCGCGTGTCTGGCCCGTCGCCCAAGAACGTCGCCGCCAAGATCGACGCGTTGCTGCAGCTGCTCTGCTCCTTCGCGATGCGCTACCACCTTCCCGTCGACGTCAACCTGCACAACGCTTCCATCGCCGAGGGCGACGTCGCCACGGCCCTGCACCGCGTCGAGTACCTGATCAAGATCGCCGCGCGCTTGCACGATGCGCTGCTGCCGCACGGGCCGGAGCTCTGGCGCGCCGAGCTCAAGACCGAGGCCGTCGCTTCCGACAACGTGACTATCAAGGCGTCGCTCGCGTGGGTCGCCGAGGACCACATCCGCCCGTGCTACGATCGCACCCACGCCGACCCCAAGGAGGTTGCGCACAACGCTTGCTACGCCCTCGCCTGCGCCTTCAACGAAGGCGCGTACAAGGGAGGCACGTTCTGCTCGGAGACCATGCTCTTCTCCGGGCCCAAGCCGGCCGCCTTTGCTGGCAAGGAGTTCAAGCTCAGCACCCCGCTCGTAATCGGTACGCACTTCAACCCGTGGAAGCACTTGCACGAACCGTTCAAGCCCCAGCTCGTGGCGGCCATGTGAAGATCAAGAAGACGCGCCGCCAGCTAGGGCGCCGCACCCACAAAACGTGTGAGTGAGTGAGTGAGTGAGTGAGTGAGTGAGTGAGTGAGTGAGTGTGTGATTTCTTTCTAACAATGAATCACTCAAACCCAAGAATGCGCCCGGATTCCCAACGCACGCAACTGGCTAAAGAGGTCGTACGAGTGCACGAGCGTGTGATTGGTCACGGTGTCCGCTTTCCAGCCGTAAAGCCACATCGGCGTATTGAGGACGTGGTGCTCGAAGAAGAGCTCGTCCACGAGGACCGAGAGCGAGCGATCGGCGAGCAGCTGCTCGAGGAGCGCCTCCTCGACGGGCGTGTTGTCGATGTCGATCTTGACGACGACAAAGTCGGCCTGCCTCGCCACCGCGCGCAGGCTGCGCCACGGATTATGCTTCGCGCCCGGCGTCGCGTTCGCCGGCAGGTTGTAGTAGGAGATGCGGTCGACGATGGACGGGGGCATCGTCGCGTAGATGCTCGCGTCGGTGTGAAACTTGGCCTCCCACGCGAAGATCCGGTCGAACTGGATGCCGCGCGCGCGGTACTGGTTGACGAACCACGACATGGACGCGCCGCCGTTTCCCGTGTTGTACAGCGACGCGCCGAGGTCGAAGAAGAGCGCCCTCGTTCGCCCCGCCGGCCAGGCCTCGGAGTGCCACGATGGGATCAAGTAATCCTTGTTGATCAACTTGCCAACCCAGCTCTTTGCGCCAGGGAACTGCGGGCAGTGCGCCTCCGGGTGACGCAAGAAGCCCACGAGCGGCTCGATCGGCGCGAGCGACAGCGTGCGCCCCGTGCACGCGTCCACCGTTGCATGGAAGGACAGGGCCTCCTTGGCCTCGTCCTCCGGCTCGGGCGGCGAATTGCCCATCCGGTACGGCGGACGTCGCCGCCGGGCAAAGTCCAGCCACGCCTTGATCGCGGCCCTCTCGCTCGCCATCAAGGCGCACCCGCGCGTCCAGATGCGCGGGTCGTCGTGCTGGACGCGTCGGGCAAACGTGCTGCGCCACTCGACTTCCCACGAGCCGGGGCGGTACTGGGCCGTGGGCGGAAGCGCGCACCGCGAGGGGGCGACCATGGTTGGTCGTGGGCGCTTCCTTTGGGTCGATATATACACATGGCACACGCCCGTGCCCACGCTAGCGGTTTGCCAGGGGTGCGATGCACCGTCGGGGCACAGCACGGCCGCCAACCATGCCGCAATGGGACGCGTGCGCCTTCCAGTCGATCGAGCGGCAGGACCAGCTGATCTTTGCTCTGTTGGGCGGCGTGGTGGCGCACCTCGGCGCGCGGTGCCGCGTCTGGGATCCGCCGGCGGGGCGCTGCGGCTGCCGCGCGCCGGACGCGCTCATGGGCCGCAACCACACCGTGGTCGAGATGGGCGCCAACGACGGGCTGCACATGAGCAACTCCTTCTTCTTCTCCAACACGCTCGGTTGGCGCGCGCTGCTGATCGAGGGCAACCCCGACGTGTACAGGCGCATCGCGTTGCACCGGCCCGAGGCGGAGCGCGTCAACGCGCTCGTGGGCAACCCCAAGCACTTCCCGCCCGACGGGCGCGCGCCCTTCTACTCCTTCTACCGCCCGGGCAACTCGGAGAAGCGCGACACGGCGCGCGACTGGGAGACGGGGCTCAGCGGCATCGCGGCTTCCAACAGCAGCAACGAGGCGCTCAGGAGCGTGGCCGACGCGCAGCGCTACGCCAAACGCTACGGCGTGCAGTTTCGGCAGCACCGGCTCGACGTGCGCCGCTTCTCGACGCTGCTGAGCGACATGGACTTTGGCAAGATCGACGTGCTGTTCTTGGACGTGGAGGGCGCGGAGCACGCGGTGCTGCAGACGCTCAATTTTCAAAAGCACCCCGTGCGCGTGCTCGTGGTGGAGCGACCAACGCCCACCGTCACGCGCTTCCTTGAAGCGCGCGGCTATGCCGACCTGCGGTTCACGTACGACTCGGGCGGGGACCGCGTGTTTTACAATAGCCAGTTTTTTTGAGCAGCGCGGCCGCGCAGCTGCCGTCGCGGTGGTAGTGCACGACCTCGGGCGAGCCGGCGCGCACGCCCGCGCGGATGCGGCAGCTGCGGTCGCTGAAGCCCCGTGCCTGGATCCACGCGTCGTGCTTGCGCGCGATGGCGGGGTAGAAGATCTGCGTGACGTACGTCTCGGCGTGCTGCTTGAGCAGCGTCTCGTTGTGGAAGCGCACCTCGCGCGGCCGGAAGGCGAAGAAGTCCGAGTGCACGAGGCCGTGGGTGCAGCCGACGGTGCACCGCCGGTCGGGGTTGCAGTTGGCCAGGACGGCCCACGTCTGCGGGTCGGAGAGCATCGCGGCCAGGCGCGTGGCGTTGGCGATGACGACGTCCGCGTTGCTCACGAGCACCCAGTCGTAGGGCGCGAGCGCGGCGGGGCGCAGCGCGCGCACGAAGCTGTCGATGACCTGCTGGTTCTGGCCGCGCCTCTGGGGTGGCGTGACCACGACGGTGCGTGCGTGGAACGGGAAGGCGCGCTCGAAGCGCGCGGCGAACGCGGCGTCCGGCGGACTCGTGGCGTGCAGCCGCACCTCCGCGTGGCGCAGGAACGCGGGTCGCGGCCTGTCAAGGTCGCCGAGGCACTGCAGCGCGCGATGGTGCCCTCCCGAACCGCTAGTGGTCAGCACCAGCAGCACGCGACCCACGGAAGCAGGGAGTGCCATATTGCTTGCGCGCGTGCAATGTCGTGGCGCGCCCGGCTCCTCACCGAGTTTGCGCCCGGCGCGAGCCCGACTTACTCCGCCGAGATGCGCGACCGGCCCCAAAACTTAGCGCCGCTTCCGCCATACGCGGCCAAGTACCTCGCCGTGGACCCCCCTCCAAAACCACACAAACACTTCACGCGTACAATGTGTTAAACCCGTGCGCCTGCCACCGCTCGGCGAGCCGTTGCGACTGCGCCGCGCGCAGCAAGACCACGCTGCTATCGTAGTACGCAAAAAAGGTCTGCTTGACCTGCTCAACGGTCACCTCGCCGCGCATGAGCTGCTGCTGGCTCGTGAGCCCGAGCTTGTACCCAACCAGGCCGTTGACGTACGCCTCCACGTTCTCGGACATCGCATTGTACGCGTCGATCGCGTCCTCCTCGTCGATCGCGTCCTCCCGATTGTAGATGGGGAACCCCATCATTTCTGCCAAGACCTCCATCCCCTCGCAGTGGCCACGCTCGCGGTACCACGCCTTGTAGTGCGGGTGGAAGCGCACGAAGACGTTGCGCTTCGCCACGAGGGCCTCGGGCGTCGCGGCGATGACGCTGCGCTGTCGGCCACGCACCTGCTCGTGCAGCACAAAGGCCTCGCAGAACCGCGGATGGCCGCCCACGACGCTGCCGGAGATCCACTGCCCCGAGATCAGCTGCTCGTCGGTGAGGTCGTGGTGCACGCGCGAGCTCGGCACAAAAATGTAGGGCTCGTCCTCGTTCGCGGTCGGGTCCGCGTACACCAGGTTGCCAGCCTCCGTGGTGCTCGCAGCCACCGTGTGCGTGGTCGCAAACCACGCCGGCTCGCCCCAGTGCTCTCGGTCCACGGGCAGCTTGTAGAGCTTGAAGCCGCGCACGAGCGTTGCGCCCGGCGCTTTGAGCAGCGCGCGGAGGTCCGCGTCCCACTCCGCGGGATCGCCGGCGCCTGCGCGCATAATCCGTGGCGGCGGGTCGCTGCGTGCGCGCAGCTGTGGCAGTATCCTCGCCTTCAGCTTGCCGTAGGTCTTGGCGCTCATGCATTCCGGTGGCCCTCTCTGCTTCAGCACGTCGGGCAGGGGTGCCTCATTGCGCTGCAAGCGCGCCCGCGCGGGCTTGGGCATCCCGGGCCGTTGCCCAGTTGCGGTGCTCGCACGCGTGCTGCAAATAGCGCGTGCAGAAGCTCAACAAGTGGGTTGCGCAACCGCTTGTCAGTGTCGGTGCTCGTGCGTGCGCATCAAGCCCCACTGCCCCGATGTCCCTTGTCATCTACCCCCGGCGCAAGCGCCCCGTTGGTGGGGCGGTGACGCTTCTGCACCTGAGCGACGACAACCTGCGGTTGCTCTTCGACCTGGTCGACATGCCGCTTGCGCTCAAGCTCACGTGCCGGGCGTTGCGCAGCCTGGCCCCGGCCAAGACCAAGACCAAGGTTGCGCACGTGGTCAGGGGCATAGGGCTCACCGTGTGGGCGCACCAGTGCGGGCTCTTTGAGCACGTTGAGAAGGCCAGCGTCGCCAAGCTCGCGGCCATGACCTGGCCTGGCGGCGACGAGGCGCTCGAGTACATGTCCTCGTCGTGGCTGTACGGCCACGACCTGGACTGCATACTGGACCGCGAACGCCTGTGCGTGGCCGCCGCCACCGAAGGCCTGGTCCCGATGCTCGAGTGGCTGGACTATGAGGAGTGGTGCTCGAACACCCGCGGGACGGCCCCGCTGTGCGCGGCTGCCGGGGCCGGGCACCTCGCGTGCGTCCAGTGGATGTTTGCGCGGGACAAGGAGCGGGCCATCCTCGCCTCCAGCGGCGATGCGCTCGACAGCGCGGCAACCACGGGCCAGCTCAAGGTTGCGCGTTGGCTGGTGGACCACATCACCTACCGCGGAGGGACCCCGAGCGTCTACGCGGCGAGGGGCGGCCACGTGGCGGTGCTCGACCTGCTGATCAAGGCCGGGTTCCCTTGGTCGCAGGACCTCTACCTCCAAGCCATGCGCGGCGACCTGTCCCACGTCCCGCCCCTCGCCACGATACAGCACGTGCTCACCAACGGGCTGGCGTGGGCCCGCGAGGCGACGTGGGACGAGGCCGTGACCCATGGGCAGGCCGAGACCGTGGCGTGGCTGGCGGACAACGATCCGGACGGCGCGCACTTCCACGGGGACTCCGGCGAGGCGCTCTGGTTCGCGGCTGCGCGCGGGTGCACCGCGATCTTGCGCTTGGCAAACGACCACGGCGTGGTGCTGGAACCCGACCTGTGCGATCGCGCCGCAAAGTGGAATCGCATGGAGACGCTCGAGTGGTTGCACTCCAAGGGCGTCGTCGGCTCGGATGCGGCACTGATCAACGCGGTCGAGCACAGCCACATTGCCATTCTTGAGTGCCTGCAGGCTCACGGCGGCTACGTGATGCATTCGAAGCTGTACGAATACGCCGCCTTGTACAACCAAGACGCAGCGCTCGCGTGGCTGGACTCGATCAACCTCCCCCTTCCGCAGAACGAGGGCGAGCGCCAGCGCATGCTCAACAACAGCCTCGAGCACGCCAACCTGCAAATGTCCGAGTGGATGCTCGAGCGTGGGTGCGGAGAGCTGCGCCGCGTTCACATGTTTGAGGCGGCGGACAACTATCAAATCGAGCTGTTTGAATGGCTCGTGAAAAGGGGCTGCCCGTACGACATGGAAGCGCTTGGTCGCGTCTGCGAGAGCGACGGGCTCGGAAAGCACGACCCGATCGGCGCCATGGTTGCCAAGCTCCGCGAATGTTGCGGGAAGCCGGCGCCGTTTGCAACTTCTGACCCCAACAACCAGTGCTCGTGAGCGCTGCTCGTGAGCGCTGCGCGCGCGGCGATGACAAAGGTGCGCTGCACGGGCAACGAGGACCGCGCGCGCATCGCGATCGTCGCCAGCATGGAGCGCGTCAAGTGGACCGACGTGGTGCAGCAACTGACGGAGGCGGGGTTTCCGGAGCGCACGACCAAGTCGGTGCGGAATCGGCACCTGCGATGGCGCCTGTACGAGGAGGCCAGGCGGTCCGGGTCCATTGGCCGCGGCATGAACCGGTGCCGCACGTGCGGGCTGGACATGCGGGGACACGTGTGTGGCGGCGTGAACGGTCCCAATGTAGAAGCGTGTGTCGTGGTTGAGGATTCCAAGTGACATGTGATAACTGCCGCGCCAGTCCCCAAAAGGAAGGGAAGGGAGGGGACCAAAATGTCGCTCCGACGCGAGCCTCTGTACGAGGCCGACTCGGTGTTTGCGCGCCCGCCATCGCCCACGTCGGTTGCGCCGACCGGTGCGACCATCTCGGACCAGCTGGGGATGCCGAATGCGGGCCCGGCCAAGCCGTACGTGCCCTTCAAGCCGCAGCACCCAACGCCGCAGCGAGTGGGAAACGTCGTCAACAATGTCTTTGATGGGTACGACACGGAGGAAGTGGCGCCCGCGCTGCCCGACTGGCCTTCGCCCATGGCCGACACGGAGGGCATCATGAGCGACGCGCTTGCCAAGGCCAAGGCCGTCGCCAACAAGGCGGTCCTCAAAGGCAAGGAGCTGGGTGGCAAGGCGGCCGCGGCAAGCAAGGCCGCCGCCAAGGCGGCGGCGGCGAAGACCAAGTCGGCGGCCAAGTCGGCGGCCGCGGCCGCGGGCGACCGCCTGAGCCGCATCGGCGATACCGACAACGACAGCGATTCCGACTGCGACTGCACCAAGAAGGAGAAGCCCCCGTGCTGCGACAAGGACAAGAAGTGAGGCGTTTCCGGTGCTCGTGTGTGAGCATCCGTACGCGCACATGAACAACACCTGGTTCCCGACAATTGCCGAGTTGGAGGCGTACGACAGGGTGCGCCACCACGGTCTTGGCGCCCGTCGTTTGCTCCCGTCGGAGAGGGAGCACGAGCACGACGCGATTGCGCAGATCAGCCAGATCTTTGCAACGGCGCTGGAGCTGGCGCCGGAGGCGGAGCAGGATCCCAGGAGCGTCATTGTCGAGTTGGATTAGTCACTTTTTTTATAAACACGATTCGTCTTGAATGGATTTCCGCACGCGCGCACACACACACACACGCGCGCGCGCACACACACACACTCTAGTTGTTGATGGCCAAGAGGGGCATGGAGATGGCTACTATGGGTTCTGTGCCGATCACCGCGTCCTCGTCCTCGTCCTCGACCACGGGCTGCGCCACGACGACGTTGGTGTTGCTGTTGGTGTTGTTGTTGTTGTTGACGCTCATCGAGCCTCCCCGTCCGGGCTTCGCCTCGTTCTCGTCCGAAAGGGCGCCACAGCACATGCCGCACGTCAGCACGTACGGAATCCACGAGCAGCACCCGGCGACGGACGTGTCGTCGTCGACGCGCTTCTTGCGCGCGCGCTTCTCGTCCGCGTCCGCGTTCTCCTCGTTGACGTCGTCTATGATGTTGCCGTGCTTCCGGTTCTTCTTTTTTCTTCGACAACATCGATTACAGCAGATCGTGGTGTTTTCGCAGAAGCACTTTACGCACTTACCCAGCGGAACGTGGCACCCGCAGCCGAGGCAGCACAGCACGACGATGGTGATGACCACCAACACCAGAAATAAGTACGTGACCACGAGCGCGGGCGACACCATGCTTGGCGCCTACACCCCCTTTGCTAACACCGTTGCAACCCTAGGTTATGCGATCCACGATGCGTGCGGCGCGCCGCTCCCACCACGCGGGCAGGGCGAACAGCTCGGAGAGGTTGGCGTCCACGTAGAGCACGCAGCCCGAGACCTTGTCGATGCCCTTGGCCAGCAGCCTGGCCTGCGTGTCCGCCTCCCCCCGAAACAGGTGCAGGGTCACGGCCAGCTGCGCAAAGTGCCGATTCACGTGCGTGTCCTTGGCCTTGGGGATCGGCGACTGCATGCACGTGCCCGCGCCCTTGGTGCGGTCGCCGCCAAAGCCCGTCTTCAGCTCCACCAGCACCAATTCGTGATTGCCGCGCGTGCACACAATGTCGGCAGCCGTGCCGATGCCGCGCTGCCGGTCGATGACGACGCGCTGCGACCCGGCGGGCACCAGATTGTGGTAGGCGAGCGCGTTGAAGCACAACCGGGTGAGCTTGAGCATCTTCGAGTGCTTGCGCGTGAGCGCGGACGCGTTGGCCAGGCGCGAGACCTGCGCATCGACGGCGCGGCCGCGTCGCAACCCACCGTTGGCACCGGCCCACGCGCCGCCGCGCCAGCTGCCGGTGCTCGGCAGCGTCGCGGACGAGTAGAGACGCTGCGTGAGCAGCTTCGTGATGCCGCGCAGCTTGGGCCCCGTTGGCCGGTTGCTGTCGGTGCGCGCGCGGAAGCAGGCAAACTTGCCGCTCTTGGCCAGCTTGCCTGGCGCGGTGCGCTTGAGCAGCGCGCGAACTCCCCGCACCATGGGTCTAGCACCGTTTTGCTATCCCAAACATTGCGCCGAGCGCTGGTTAGCGTGTCACTGTGAACTTTCCTCCTCAAACGCCATGGCCTTGGCCACGGACGCACTAAACGAGTCGCTGTGTGTGCTGTCGCTCAGTGGTTCCACGAGCGAGAGCTGCTGGAACGCGAGCTGGCCCATCGGCTCGTGGGAGAGGCCCACGGCCATGGCCACGGAAGGCTCGTGCGCAGCCGTGGTGCTCAAGTCGATGAGCTTGGCGCCGACGCCCACTCCGGAGTGGGCGTTGGCGTCGTCCATGTAGATGGGCTTCTCCGACAGCAACCGGTGTTGCTCGGCGACGGGGTCTGCCAGCTTGGGCTCCAGATCGACCATGCTGGCCTCGATGTCCTCGTCGTCGGTCGACGTGGCGCTCTCGATCGGCTTGTAGTCTTTTGGGGCGGGCGCATTGGTCCTCGTTGCGCGCGCGTGCATGATGATCGCGCACTGCGCCGCGGCGAGTGGCAACCACCACACGAGCGCGCCGGTCACCCAGATGGAAGCCGACGCGCTTCGGAAGAAGACGATCGACGTGTTTGAGTAGTTGCTGGTGCGCGTGCGCGTGCTCGCGTACACCGTGACGCCGTAGAGCATGCCGAAGCAGAAGGCGCGCACGATGCGGTCGGCGGCCTCCCACAGGTCGACCGACTGGCACAGCGGGCCCACGAGCGCGACCGCGGGAGGCGGCATGATGGCGATGACCATGAGGGCGAGCAGGCACAGTATGAACGGGCGGTCCGTCTCCTCAAGCGGCGCGCGTGCGCGCATGAACCCCGCGTAGATCTGGACGGCCACGGCGCTGTGGAAGACCACGTGTCGCCAGCTGGGCGCGTGCGACGCGTCCATGCTGCACGTGTGCACGAGCTGCTCGATCACGAGCGTGGCGAGGTACAGCGGGATGCCCAGCTGCAGCGCCGCGAAGACGACCGTGATGCCGTGCGCCTTTCCCAGGCGAAGGGGCACGCGCATCATGAGGCCACCGGTTGCGCTGCACAGCGCGAGCGTGCGCACCGCCGAGACGGCGCCGCTGAACGTGAGCCAGCACGAGAGCACGCTGACCACGGCGCACGCGCAGATCGAGAAGACGGTTTGGGCCAGCGGCAGGTACAGCGACGCGTCGTTAAAGTCCACCTGGTTGTCCTCGTAATCAAGAGCGGGCATGCGGCGCGCGATCCGGCGTGGAAATGCGCCGCGCATAAAGGCGTGGCGCATTTCCAAACCGGAAAGGCGCAGATGGGCCACGCACTAGCGTTGGGACCGCACCACTTCAGAGAGCGGGGCGCCTTGTCAAGTTTGCAACTTGTGCAGGAAGCACCCGGCACAGGCGACGGCGGTCGCCTGTGTATTTGCGCAGGAGTCGGTGCTCGTGCGTGCGCATGTCTTTCCAATCGAGGGGCGATCGGCGCCGCGAATTGGCCTTGTCGCCGCCGGCGATCATCAAAAAGGGGAGGTCCGCTGACAATCTTGAGGCCATTCTGCTCAAGCAGAGCAGCCACCACGCGGCGGAGCTCTGCTTCGGCTTTTGCCGGCCCTTTCGCAACAACCCTAAATATTCCCTGAGCCCCACATTCAAACCTATTCGAGGTGGCCCGCAGTCGCGCTTGGCGCGCGACTGGAAGACCGCCCGCCCTTGCCCATCGCCACTGTCGCTCACCAAGTCCGTAAGCATGCCAGAGCTCTACGGGGACGAGGTACTGGCACCACCACCGCAGCTGTCCGCGGTTGCCGAGCGCAACGTGTGGGTATGCAAGGGGTGCAACGAGGGTGGCACCCACCGGCTGGCCCTCAACTCCGAAGGCGGCCTGTCGTGCGTGTGCGGCGCCGTCGCCGAGGGCGTCAACATGGTCAGCTTGGAGCGGGCCAAGAATTGCCACAAGGACGACGACCCGACGCAGGTGGGCGAGGTGCAAGCGCCGTCGGCGGCGCAGACCGCGCCCTGGCGCGACGGCCCCGTCGGCAAGGAGGAGCGCACCCGGCGCGAGAATGCGCAGCTTGGAGGCACGCATGTCCCCAACCACTGCGCCCGCAAGAATGACATGCAGCAGGCGCAGAGCGCCGTTGAGCGGCAGGCTCGGAAGGACGCGGCGGAGCTTTGCCGCGCGGACGCGCCCGATCAGGGCCGTGGCAAGAAACTCCTGGACGGTTTGGAGCTCGCCTTCGGGAAGATGCCCGCGCTGCGCAACGACATGCCGCTCGTCGCGGCGCACATCCGCCTCGAGGCGGTCCGCATCTACCAGCTCTCGGTGCGCCACGAGCGCACGTGCTGCCCGTGCCAAGCGAGGCGGTGCACTTACGCGCTGTCCTCGCGCCACATGGTCGTCCTGACGCTGGGCATCATCGAGCTGGTCCTCTCGCAGCTCGCCGGCATCGAGCGGGGCGACGGTCGCCTCGTCGATGAGATCACGCAGGGCAACAACAACTACCAGGACATCGAGCGCGCGCTCGCGCAGCTGTACCAGGTGCAGGAGAGCCAGAACGTCGGTCAGATGCCGCGCACGGAGCTGCTGAGCGCGGTGCACTTCATCTCCAAGTGGAAGCCGGGCGACGAGCTGTTTGCCTGCGCGCTGGGCGACTTCAGCACAGCGCACCCAAACTGGCTCACCGACGCCCGGCGCAACTGCTCGGGCGAGTTTGGCAAGAGCGCGTCGTCCGATCCCGGGGACACGACCGAGAAGCTGCGCACCTCGCTGAAGGCGGTTGTCAAGATGACGCCCATGGACACCGAGACCAGGGATGCCGTTGCCTACCAGCTGCAGGTGGAGCCGGTGCTGCAGAGCGCAAGCCTGGAGGGCCTGCCCCGCGACGTGGTGGCCGTCTCCATCGTCGCGGCCACGGCGCTCAAGATGAAAAAGGCCGACCCAACGAGCGACCTGCGCCGGCACCTGTTCCGGCCGCTGCACATCGCGTCCACGACGATCGACGACTTCATCCTGCGCCTCGAAGCGCTCGTCGAGCTCCCGCCCGACCTCTCGGCGGCCCAAAAGGAGCAGGAGCGAGCGAGGGACGAGGTGTTTGACGCGTAACGGCTCGGCGCAACAACCGGCCACCGAGTTCCATTTTTGGACTGACCATTTCGACGCTCAGGACTTTGCAACTGGTGGCACGCGGGAAGACCGCGTGACCAAGCGGCCGCTAAGGTATTGACAAGTTTGTTTCCTAACCAGGAAGGTGTGTTTGCGGGGTTCATGGCGCTCATCCTCTTGCCGGACGACTGCAGTCCGCCCGAAACGGCAACGAGGAAGAAGCGCACCAGGGAGGGGGAGGTTGGCCATGTGGCCAAATCGAACAGCGCGGCGTCGTTGTCGTCGCGCAGCTCATATCCTTCCACAAAAGGGTCGGGCCTCAGCACTGCATCGTCCAAGAGCTCCTTTGCGCCTCTCAAGGCCGATCCGGAGCAGGGGAAGAAAGTGCGCATAGCCATAGGCGGTGCGTGACATGGTGGGTTGGGTGCGTGTTGACAATTATTTATTCTTGGTTTTGCAACTTTTAACCCTTCAAGAAAACGCTAACTGCGTGGCCGCTCGTTTCGCTCGTTTCGCGTGTCGGGCGCGGTGACAGCCGCGCACCGAGCGGAGCGCATGGAGCACAAGCGGCTGGAGATGCTCGATGAGCAGTTCTGCGAGTTCGTGGCACGCATGGTTTGCCTCAAGCCCACGCTGTTTGTGGAGTACAACCCGCGATTGCGCTCGCTGGTCAACGACGACCCGCCGACGCGCGATGCGCAGAGCGCCGTGTGCCGCGCATGCCATGCCGCGCTCCGCAACGCCGAGCGTGGCCGCCTGCTCTGTGCCAAGTGCCGGGCGAGGCCGTCGGTGCTCCAGGGCTCGCCGCTCATCCACACGATGTACTGCAGCTCGCACCCCCGGTTTGCGCTCAACGCCCGGGCGGAACAGATCGTGTCGCACATTTCGGCGATGCGCCACATCGCCGAAAAGGAGTGCGACATGGCCGAGCACATGGCCTGCGACGCTTGGCAGGCCTTCCAACGGGGCGATTCTGCCACGGGCGACCTGAACGTGCGCTTCAGCGAGGAGCTTGTCAGGGGCAGCGCAGCGTACGACGCGTCGTACACGGCGTGCAACCCGCGATACGCGGGCGCTGGGCAGCCCCGGCACGTGGCCGTCACGGTTGGTGGCTTGGGCGGCAAGCTGCAGCAGCTGGTCAAGCACTCGGTCGTCGCGTGGCTGTACAACCTGGACTCGATGATCCGTAGGCGCTTCGGTATCCCGCTCGCCAGCGAGCGCGGCTGCATGAACTCCGTGGGCGTGGTCGTCGAGAAGTTTGCCAACCTGATCGCCGATCGCGTCGTGCGGCTCGAGGAGCGCGGCGAGAACCCGACCAAGTACGTGTGCGCCCTCGCGTTCCAGCACGTGGTCAAGTGCGAGAACGTGCGGTGCGAGCACCACGCGGAGGCGCTCACGAGCGCGGACACGCGCAGCATGCGCGAGCTCGCGCGGCTGGCGCACGAGCGGGAATTGCCCGAGCGCCACGACCGGCTCGTCGCCTTCCTGCGCAACCCGTGCCCGGAGCTGCTAAAGTTCCTGCCGCAGGTGGCGCAGCAGTACGAGTTTGCGCAGCTCGCGACCGCGCTGAACTTGCGCAACCTTGACCCCGCCGCGGCGTCGCAGAGGCTGGAGTGCTGGCACGAGACGGTCAACGCCGGCTCCTTGGTGGAGGTGCTCGAGCTGGCCATCAAGCGGACGCGCGAGTGGCGGCCGGCCGACTTCTTGCCGTGCGTGCAGTTCCACGACACGCCGCGCCCCGGCCCCTTCCTGCCCCCGATGGGCTGGGAGGACAACCCGCTCGTCGCGTCGTGGACGCTCGTGAGCAGCGCGACGCACGCCCACCGGCGGACGGGGTTGGACCCGACGGGGCTGCGCATCGTGCTCATGAGCTCGGCGCTGATGTGCATCAGCGCCGACCCGCGCTTCTTTCGACCGGGCGTCGTGCGCTGCGACCTCGAGCACATGGGCGCGATGCTCACCAACCACCGGATCCTCTCAAACCACGCCTACCATGCGCTTACGGACCAGCTGCTGCCGTACATGGTCGGCGAGCCGTGGCGCGTTGCGCGCACCGAGATTGCCAACTGGCAGGGCTCGCACATTGAGGACGACGTGCGGCAGGCGGGTGCCCTGCTCGGCGACTTTTCGGTGCAGGAGATCGCCGAGCGGTACGGGCGGGCCGTGAGGAGCAGCCCGGTGCAGCTGGAGCAGCGGCGCGACATGCACGCCGCGCTTGTCCTCTCCACGGCGGACAAGATGGTCGTCAAGCCGCCGTCGCAGTACGAGGACTGGTTTCCGCTGGCGGTCGATCTGCTGCTCCCGGTCCTGGGCCAGCTGCGGCAGACCATGGGCATCGCGACCGCGGCGCCCTCGAATGCGATCGGCGACATCCTGCGCCTCCTGCCTTCTGTGCGCGACTGGGTGCCCGCGGAGGGAAGGCCCTTGCGGCTGGGCCTGGTCGAGGTCAAGAACAAGCCCTCGGTCAAGGACCTGCTCAGGAAGCTTGAGGCGGAAAAGTCGCCTCTGGCCAGGTTGCGGCGGATAAAATCGGTCAACGTGTGGGAGTTGGATCCCGACGCACTTGCAAAGGTGTTAGGCAAATAACCCCAGTGGGCGCATTGTTTAGTAAGCAACCCGATTGCCGCCGCACGATGTCGGTCCGCCACACCGACGAGTTTGAGACCCAAGACGCCGTTCAGCAGTTCCGATCTGACATCGCCTCTGTGCGCTCCTCGGAGGCGGCGGTGCCGGACTTTGCGAGCCTCAACGAAGCCGAGAAGTCGGCAGCCACGATTGGCGTTGCGCCCGATGCGTGGAAGCCCATCGGCTGGCTCAACCAGGGCCACTACAGCGAGCTGCTGCGAGGCAACGCGCTGGCCGGTCGCCTCACCCAGCAGATTGAGGCGTTTAAGCAGGTCGCAAGCAGCAACGAGTGAGTTGTCCGGCCAGCCAGACAGCCAGTAGCGACGGCGCTGGCATCAAACTCGGCGCTCACAGAACCGGGACGAGTAGGTGAGTGTAGCGTTGGTGGCGGGGTTGGGCGTGGGTGGGTGAATCGTCTACCAATTAATTACCAATTAATTTGCCACTTGTGGCCCTCCCCCGTTGACAACCAACGAGCGCCAACGACCGGTGCGCACCAGTCTCCCCTGCTTGGCCGTTTCCGGTGCTCGTGCGTGCCACCTGACAGTCGATGCGCACTTGTCAGGTGGTAAATGCCGACCGATGCCCAAGCGCAAGAGTCCCCCAGTGCCACCTCTGACGAGAATGAGCCCCAAAGCAACCAAGAAGTCGACGACGACGACCAAGAAGGCGACCAAGAAGGCGACCAAGAAGGCGACGACCAAACGGTCCAAGCGGAAGTACAACCCGGCGAAGAATTGGGTGAGGAACAGGACGAAGGTGGGGGAGAAGCGGATCCGTCTATGAACGCCAACCGGCCCGATTACGACATCGAGGACGATGGCAACGGCGCCATCCAGAAGATCACCTTCCATCGCCGGAACCGCCAGCCCACAGTCATGGTGCGCCCCGATCAAGACGACGACGACCACCTCCTCTGGCGCCTGCTCGATGCGCAGCGCAAGGGGGCCCGCAGGAAGCGCGAGCTGGTGACCGCGATCAACAAGGCGCGCGACGTCCTGATGGCCGTGAGCGGGGGCGTGTCGCGCTCGCGCACCATCGCGCGGATCAATGCCGTGACCAACGAGGTGCCGCCCCCCGAGCCGCTCGAGTGGTGGACCAAGCCGCTGCCGCGAGACCTGCAGACCGAGATCGAGGCCAACTTCTTTTTGCAGATTGACCAGGTGGTGGCCGACAAGCACGGCAACGGCTACGTGCCCGCGCGCAGGCCCAATCCAAGCGGCAGGCTGCAGTGGCGCGGGTCGATGCTGGCTGGCAAGTTTCCGCACGCCATCGTCAGCGTCAAGAAGCCGGGCGATGGCGTCACGGACCGCACCGACGAGTTCATGTGCGCCACCTGCAACAACATCGAGCTCACCGTGCGGCTCAAGACGTTCGTTGACGGCCGGCCCACGCACTGCTCCGAGTCCAGAATTCTGGAGAAGATCAACGGCGCACACCACCTGACCGCGCGCTCCCTGTGGGGCATCCTCGAGTCCAAGATGTACCTCTACTGCTACCTCGAGTTCGCCGATGGCGCCGACGATGGCACGCCTGTTGGCGCCTACGCCTTTTCCAAGACGCCCGACAGCAGCGGCGTCTTCAAGCCCACCGAGTGCCCGCCAAGCTACCTCAACAACGGCAAGCCCGGCTTCTACGAGTTCCGGATGGAGCGGGGCGAGGCGAGCATCGAGTTCAAGTTTCAGGAGTGCGTGACGACGTCCAACCTCAACAAGCACTACCGCAATCGCCTCTTCCGCCTCGTCGTGAAGGCGGTCAACCCCTTCCTCGCAGGGCTCGAGGGCATGACCGCGCGCTCGAGTCCCTTCCTGATCAAGAGCGTGCTGCACAACGACGTCAAGTCGAACGAGCGCTACGTGCGCGGGCCCGACAACGCCATCATCCCCTCGGGACCCGCCGACCTGCCCCAGGCCTGAGTGGGGACTTGCACGCGCGCGCGCGCGTGTGTGTGTGTGCGTGTGTGCGTGTGCGTGTGCGTGTGCGTGTTAGGGCGTGGGTTTTTTATTCAACCACAAACAACTTTCGAAACACCTCGTCCACGCACGAGTCCAGCGGGATGGCCTTGGCGCGCAAGGCGCGATCGCGCTCCGCCCACGTGGTCTGGCCCGTCACGCGCATCTCGTCCTCCTCCTCCTCGCTCGAGTCGTCGTCGTTGATGATTCTGATCTTCCTCTTTGGTGCGGGCGCGGGCGCCGGTGCGGGCGCGGGTGCAGGCGGCGGAGGCGGCGGCGGCAGGGTCCACAGCCACGGGTAGTGCTGTTTGACCGCGTAACCCCTGCCCTTGGCGTACACACCAATCTTCTCCTTGATTGGATACGTTGATCCCGGCGGCAAGGCCCGGTTTGGGCTCCGCTCCCATTTGAGGGACTCCCGGTTGTACGCGTTGCGCAGTTCCTCCGCCTTCGACACAATGTCCTGCTGCTCCTTGATCTTCTTCTGCAACTCCGCCCTCTCCTTCTCCATCTCCTCGAGCGTTTTCTCCGCTTGGTATACGATATGGTGCAGATCGTTGCGGCTGCGCGACACGGCTCGGAGCGCTTCGTAATCGGACATGGCGCAAAGGCTCTCTTGTTTCTTAGAATGGGCACGCAACACCGGTTATCGCCTGTCCCCCTACCCGCGTTCACACGCTCACACGCCGACACGCCCACGCGCCGTGCTCACGTGCACGCGTTCACACGCGTTCACGCGTTAACGCGTTCACACGCACACCTTCGCGTCCTGCACGTTGTTGGCCCCAGCCGACGCCGGCGCGCTCGTGACAAAGTTGAGCATCTTCTTGCGCACGCGCTCATCCTTGTTGTCCATGTACTTGTTGAGCGCCGCGCACGCCGCCTGCGCCGCGTCGTGGAACTTGTCCTCCTCCTCCTCCTTGATCTTCTCGAGGGCGTTGTGCGCCTTGACCTCCGACTCCAGGTCGGCGAGCGCCTTGCCCAGCTTGTCGTTGCACTCGTCGCGCTCGGTGGTCAGGTCCAGCGCCTTTTGCGCCGCCTCGGCGTTGGCCTCCGCGAGCTTCTTTTCCCACTCGGACGCGGTGGCGTCGACGGCGGCCTCGGCCTCGCGCGCGGCGACGTCGCGCTCCTCGTTGCACGACTCGACCTTCTGCTCGAGCTGCTTCTCGAAGGAGTCGCGCGCGATCGTGAGCGTCGCGATGGTGGCCAGGAGGCGCTCGACTTCCTCGGACGACGCGCTGCCCGAGTCCTTGGCGTCCTGGAGCTGCTTGAGCGCCTCGTTGGACTGGTTCTGCATGTCGTCGATCATGGCCTCCTTCTCCGCGAGCTCCTCCTGCAGCTTCTTGATCGCCGCGTCGGCCGCCGCCTCCTGCTCCTGCTGGTAGTCGGACACGGCCTGGCGACGGCGCTGGGCGCACTCCTCGGCGTCCCTGCGCGCGCGCGCGAGCTGGTCGCGCCGCTCCTCCGTCTTGTCCTTGTAGGTGTTCACCAGGTCCTCAACCATCGGGTTGGACTTGCCGAAGAGCTGCTTGCCGTCGTCGTTCACCAGGGCCTTCTTGCCCGGGGCGGGGCCCGAGAGGATGGTGTAGCCCTTGTTGTCGACGACGGCCGGCAGGGTCATCGCGCGCGCGGGCAGGACGGGCGGCGCGCCCGCGTCCTGGGTGGGGTCGTTGCCGCCGCTTCCGTTGGTGGTGAGGAGCGCGGCGCGCGCCGCGGCCTTGAGCTTGCTGGCGGGCACGGAGTTGGAGCGCTTCTTGAGCGCGTCCGCGGCCGCGGTCCCCTTGAGCGCGAGCTCCGAGTCGCCCGGGGCGCCGGTGTACATGGCGTTGATGCGGTTGATGTGGCCGGCGCGCAGCACAGCCTCGAGGCGCGGGCTGGCGCCCATCGGCATGGTCGGCAGCATGATGGCCGACCACTGGCCCTTACTAGGCGCCGGGCGCACCGGACTTATCCGCACCAACCCCGGCACGGGCCGATCCGCAACGCGCTTAAAATGGCAGGTTTGGGTGGCCCAGTTTGACGATCGCAATTTCACCCACTTCGGACCCTCACTAGTAAAGTGTGGTCGGGCCAGACCCATGCGTGCGCCCGTGCGGCTCGCCGATCTGCAGACGCGCGGCGAGGCGATGGCCTACCTGCGCTCAACCTTTGAGATGCAGCTCGAGGCGGCGATCGACGCGAACGCCGAGCCGAACACGGGGATCACGGGCGATCACGGCGCGCGGCAAGCCTTCAACGCGCTGCTCTCGCCGGACGAGCAGCGCGCCTTCTTCCAGCAGATCATCGCCGATCGCAGGTACTGGCCACGCATCAAGTCGCTCATCGGCAACCCGCCCTTCAGCTTCTTGCGAGCCGAGGACGAGGGGTTGCTGCGCGCGGGCGGCATCTGTCGAAACCGCACAAACCTGACGGCGCAGAACTCCAACATCTCGAATGCGGCCGACTTTGGCGATGGCCACTTTCAGGACGACGCCGGGCGCACGTACCGCGTGATCAACCACGACCCGAAGGACTCGACGCTGCCGTGGCAAAACCTGTGCGCAAACAAGCAGCTCATCGTCGACGTGCGACTCAAGCAATACTCACAGAAGGCGAAAGTCGCCATCTTCAAGGGCACGCACGGCAGGGTCGGGAACCAGGCCACGCTCATGTTCCCCAGGCCCGGCGAGACGGTGTTGATGCGTCTGAGCCGTCACCTGGAGAGCACTGGTCCGCGCTCCATCGCGATTAGAGTGGACGCCGGTCAACAAAAGGCCAAGTTTAGTTCCATAGCCAGGCTAGTTGTCAGCGTGCTAAATTTTTCTTAAGTTTGGTTGGTTAACTTGGATCACGACCGCAATCACTGGACCTAACGCGTGGTGTCGTGAAACGCAGGCTAATCTAACCCTAACGGAATCCCAAGCTCCTGCATGCGCAAGTGACTGCGCTTTTTAAACTCCTCGTTGAAAAGCTCGGTGTATGTGATGTACACTGCGAAGTGATTGTAGTGTTCGATGCCTGCCGCCTCATGGTTGCGAAAGGCATGCACGCTGAGGTAGGTCTTAATGTCCTTGAACTCGTCCATCTTGTGGAGCACAGCCTCAATCTCGTCCGGGGTTCCCCAGAAGTTTGGAAACTCGATCGAGAAGGCGTAGAACCCAATCGTGTCTGACAGGTTGGCGGCGGCTTCCAGCAACTTAGGCTTGTGACGCTTCCATTGTTTTCGGAGGAGGATCTCAATCTCGTCGACCCCATTGCCAAAGCGCCTCTCGATCTTGGTCGCAATGGCAAGGGCCACGGCTTGCTCGATGATCGACGGCGGCGCAACGGCTTTCTCGACGATCGACGACGGCGCCGCGACGGCTTGCTCGACGATCGACGACGGCGCCGCGACGGCTTCGGTGGCGATCGAAGACATCGGTCGTGGCCAGGGTTTGAGCAGCGCCCCGGGTGTGTGTGTGTGTGTGTGTGTGTGTGTGTG
>Ga0209603_1001368_pt1 | contig 25456 bp, 24 predicted proteins | sample COGITO_mtgs_1206_FD_184812 | JGI IMG/M metagenome (GOLD analysis project Ga0209603, IMG submission 184812) | Pelagic marine microbial communities from North Sea - COGITO_mtgs_120607 (SPAdes) (version 2) | ecosystem: Environmental > Aquatic > Marine > Epipelagic ... | reverse complement strand
TTCTTTCGCCGATAGAGATTATTTCTTTCGCGAATAGAAAAGTTCAGCCGTTAAAATTACACATAAAAAAACATTGTTATATTCTTCTTTTAATGAAATAGGAAAATGTCTAAAAAGATTACAAAAGAAGTAATTACAACTGTAGGCAATCCATTGACAGCAGAAACACGGAATCTCGAGGGTATCCGAACCTGGAAAGCAGATTATCTCATCGACCAACGCAATTCTATAGAGGACCGACGGAGGCCAACAAGCAAAACTGTGTCAGATAATAATCCTGTATATCATTCCTTGCGTCGTTAATTATATGCCTTGTAAAAATTGTAACTGTCCATAATAAATATATCTTCCAAGGTGAATGGTTGTTTCTTCTAAATAAAATAATCAAATATCCAAAAATAATCAAATCAAGCTCATGGCGTACGTATAAAATGGACGTTCTATTTCAATAGAACTATTCACCGTGTTCCTTCGGCGTCTTGTTTTTTCCGCACACTACAATATCACCTGTTCGATTCCGTGAATATTCTTTATAAATATTAACATCGTGAGTATATTCACATCACACATCATGGTGGTCGTGTTCAGCGACTTGCATTTGTCGCCGAAAACGCTGAATACTTGTTTGGCGGTGCTGCGCCGCGTGCACGCCGAGGCGGCCCGACGCAAGTGCCCCGTGTATTTCTTGGGTGATTTTTTCGACACTGTGTACAACAAGGGCACCCTTCCCGTCGACGTGCTCAATATTCTGTTGCGCTACTTTTCAAGCGAATGGACCGTGCCGATGAAGATGCTCGTGGGCAATCACGACATGTTTGACGCTGCAGAGACCGTGCACGGTCTCGACTTTCTTCCGCACGCGAATTCGAACATTACGGTCATTAATAAACCGGTGCGCATGGGCGACGAGTTGTGGGTGCCGTGGCGCCGCTCGACGGACACCATTCAAGACATTTTAAAGGAACATGCGCCCGGTGCCAAGGTGATATTTGGCCACTTTGACATTGTTGGGTTTCGCATGTCGGCGTCGCGCGTCTCGACAGAAGGCGTGGACAGTAGTGTGTTTCCACCGGACGTGCCCGTGTATTCGGGCCATTACCACACGCCCCAGGCACACGGGTGCATTCAATACATTGGCAGTCCTTACCAGCTGACCTTGGCAGAGGCTGGCGACCGCAAGCAGATGCTCATCCTCAATGGCGCCTACGAGGTCGCCGAGTCGGTGGCGCTGGACATTGGCCCACGCCAGTACAAGTGGAGTGCTTCGGATTTGCTGGCGCGTGCCTCGGAGCTTCGTGCTGACGACCGTGTCGCGGTGACAGTGGGCGAACCCGACGGTGCAACATCGCGGCTCGTGCAGAGCCTCGAAGACCGCGGCGTCAACGTCGTGTTGAAAAAAGTCACACCCGTCGCAGCGCCGCGCATTCGAGATGTGGAAGCCATGGCACCGGTCGTGCTGTTTGAAGCCTGGGCGAAACACCAGTCTATTGACATGGTGTCACAAGCATGGTTGGTGGCTCGCGATTGGCTCTCCACGCGTCGAAAGGTCTCCTTTTTGGCACGGCGTGTTGTTCCGGAGCGCATTACGTTGTCGGGATTTGGGCCCTTTCCGGGCCCTTTGACACTGCCCCTTACGTCCCATGGGTTGACCTTGGTGACGGGCCAGAACAACGGCTCGAATTCGTCCAATGGTGCGGGAAAATCGCTCATGACAGCCGGAGCACTGTTGTGGGGTCTGACGGGTGTCACTGACAGTCGTGCGTCTCTTCTTTTCGGCGAGGGTCGGTCTTCGGTGGTCAACGCAGCCGTCGGACGCGCTACCGTCGAAGTATTTGGCACGGTGGACGGCGTCAGCTGGTCTGTGTGTCGCACCTTGGACACGACCCATCGTCGCAAGCACGAGTTAAAGCTCACCGTTGACAACGAGGACCGAACAAAGGCTACGTTGGCCGCTACGCAGCAGTCGATTGCCGAGGACGTGTTTGGCATTCGAGACGCTTCGGGGTCGGCCCTGGGCGCGTGGCTGCTGCGCAACAGCGTGTGGAGTCAGTCGTCGGTCTCACGCTGGCTCGACGCGTCGGACACGCAGGCCAAAACGGAGATACGCCACGTCACAGACATGACCGTATGGGAAGACATGTGCACCTGGAGCCGCGAGGCGCGCAAAGCCAGTGTTGCTCGTCAGTCAGTGGCCGAACGCGACAGAGCCTCGCGCCAACGCGCCAAACAAGTGCTCGACGGCGAGCTGCAAAGCGCCCTGCGCGCCTCCACGGAATGGTCGGCATCTCACGCCGCGGAAAAAGCCCGTGCGCTTGCAGAGTTGGAGAAGGCTCGCGAGTCCGTGTCGTCCATACAGGCACCCGGTGACGATGTAGAGCCCGTGGACGACCAAGAAGTCGAGCGGCTCAAAATAAACGTCGATACGCTGCGCGTGTCATGTATGCGCCAAAAGGACGCGCTCGAGGCCACTTTGCGAGACGTCCCCGAAGACATTCACAAGAAAACACCCGAGGAATTATCGCGCGCCCTGCAGACGGCGAGCGCGTCCGAAGAGCCAGACGTCCAAGGTCTCAAGTCGCGCGTCGACCAAACCATGCAAGCACAGTTGTCAAGACGGGAAAAACTTAGACAAGCACAAGAAGCACTACAGACATTTATTCGCGAAGGTCAGTGCCAAATGTGCCAAAGGCCGTTTGGCGACGAAGAACATCAAAAGACACACACGATTGCACTAAGAAAGTCCGTCGAAGTGGCACAAGAAGCGCTTCTAAAAGCCTCCACCCTGCATACAAAAACCAAAGCCGGACATCGTTGCGCAGCCGAGCTGCAAAAACAGCGCCAGGACAACATCGCCCATCTCGAGGCCGCGCGCCGCTATCATAGCTTGTTAGAACGTTACAAAAAAGACACGTTGGCGCGCTCAACCGCACAAAAAAGATACAACGATGCCAACCGCGCCCAGCAACAGTATGAAATGTACGCACGCACTCAAAAGTTGCGCGAAGTGGCACAAAAGGCGATGGAACAGCGCGAACAAGCGTACAGACGTTTGGCCAGTCAGACGTGCCCACATGCGTCCCGCGTCGAACGGTTGCGTAGGGACGTGTCTGCGGCAGAGCGCGATTTGGCGGCGGTGGAGGCGCGCCTTCAAGACGAGCACGACGCTGTCGCTCGCTGGGCGTCGATTTCCACTTGGTCGGGCTCCCGCGGCGTGCAAACGTACGCAATGGAGTGCGCTGTGCAGCGCTTGGCGGCGTCGACGACAAAGTGGCTTCGGCGCCTGTTTGACACAGAGGACATTTACATGAACGTGACGTTCGACGACAAGGAGCGTCTGCAGCGTTTTTTCGTGTGGCCCGGTCACGCTGGCGTCCTCTCGGGTGGCCAGTGGCGCCGCGCGCAGTTGGCGTCCTTTATGGCGTGGCGCGAAATGGCTCCACACCCGTTTCCACTGCTGGTCATGGACGAGGCGTGCACGTCCATGGACAAAGAGGGCATCAACGCCGTGCAGCAGGCGTTGCGCGACTGGTGCGACGAAGACACGAGTCGCACTTGCTTTGTCATCACGCACGAGCCGGGCCAGCATCGCGACACGAGCATCTACGACAATCACACCAAAATCGTGAACAAACGCGGCCGTGCCGCCGTGCTAGACATCGAGTCCACTAAAAAACAACGATTACAGTAGAGACACATGTGTTAAGCATAAGTACGTGTTCATTTACTTCTATCAGACTATCACATAAAACATGGAACAACTTCTCAAAGACGGTCTTGACATCCTACACAACGTGGACCATCCCACTATGCCGCAACATCGAACACTGGAATATTGCAGCCAGGGCCAGGCAAAATTGCGCCAAGTCGGCGAACTGGTCCACGAGAAACACCCCAATCTCGTGGACATGATTGAGTTTGCTCAAAAGAACATTCCCAAAGAATATCACGGCGTCATTAATCACGCTTGGAGTGGCATTGGCGACTGGATGGCCTAATCGTCGTCTTCACTCATGTCGGAATCGCTCTCGTCGTCACTGGGTGGCAGCCATTCTCCGTCCGAAACTTCCTCCTCTGATTTTTCTTCGGTGACGTCGTCGGAAAAGACGTGCAGCCAGTCTTCCTTGTGCCAGTTGTGGCGCTTTGCGGTTGTCGACAACTTTGACCACGGCGGCGGGTCCATGCCAAGCAAAACGACGTCCGCCGGTGCGTGATTCAGGACCGTTTGTACGTCCGATTGCGCAATGGATTGCACCACGGGCGTTTGGGTTGCACCGTCCAACCACACCACGTCGCAGGTTTTGAGGCGCTTGCTCACCCGCTGTAAGCCCACCATCCACAGCTCCGATATACGATGCAACACGGCGTTTTTGTGTCTAATTTCGACGCCTTGTGACACGACGACAGCAACAACTGCTTTCTTTCCGATGGTCCCGGCGAGATTCATGGTATGTGCATGTATTTGGTAGATGTAAATAGGATATTTTGCAAGTTTGGTGGATTGACAAACGAACTTTTCTATTTGTGAAAGAACTTTAAGACCTCTCAGCAAAAAAAAAATCTCACGGCGGCTGAACTTTTCTATTCGCGAAAGAACTTTTAGAACACGTGAGAAAAAAAATTACTTTAATTTATGTAACGGTGTCGTCGCCATGGCCGGGTACGTCTCGACGTGCTCCACGACCAAGCGAAATTTCTGTAAAATGTGTACGTCGCACGCCCCCGCGCCCGACCGCTGGCGCGCGTCTTGGCGCGCAGCGGCCAGCGGCTCCATAGTGCTCTCCGGGTCCATGTATACGTTGCGCGTACCGCGGTGACGACCAAACCACCCTGGACAATCGAAAGAATACGTGTAGACGTCCATGATGGTTTCGACGCCACGCTAATTTATACTGTCCTACTGTATAAAGGCGCGCGCCTTTTGCTCAAATGCCTCTTCGCACCTGGTTCCAATCGCGCCACACTTGTCCCAAATATATTGTACATTGCACGTGCGAACACGACACGTCATACGAGTCCAATTTCGATTGGTGGAGTTTGGCGCACGTTTTGTGGGGTGTGGTATACGGCATACCTCTGTTTTTATGGGACAAAGACCTTTATAGCTTTTTCATTGCACTAGTATGTGCCGTAATGTACGAAATTGTTGAAAACACGACGTGCGGGTCACGCCTATTTGGAACGATTTGCTGCACAAAAGATTACACCGGCGACCACTTTTGGAATAGCGCCTGTGACGTCGTCTGCTGCATGGTCGGGTTTGCCATCATGTTTGGCATCAAACACGCATAGGTTGGACATAATCGTCGGACGTAACGTCACGTGTCTCACATGGCACACATCATGTCCTCTTGTTGTCAATACCGCGAGCATGTTTCTTGTGTCGATAGACTGTTTCCGTGCGGCAAGGCGCCCAAATATTGGTCCATAAATTGGTCGGCTGCCATTGTGCATCTCGTGAACGCAGTCGCCATGCTACTGCTTTGGAGTGGCTCTGAGAACCGCGACAGCGTCTACCGCCTTACGGAGACGTATGCGCCTTGGGTGCCGCCTGTGAATGGCACGTGTGCGCCCGGTGGGATACGCATTTCCGAAGACTGGTGTCTCGAGCGCCGCACCGTGCCCACGGCCGAATTGTCGCTGTGGTGGCTCATCATTGGATTCCACGGACTTTCATTTGTCTTTCAGACGCTCGCCATGGGTGAATGCCGCGCTCTCGGCAAACAAAAATACACCGTCGAAGTCCAGGAACAAGGCACCAACACGTTGCGCATGCTCGAGTACTCGGTGTCCGCCACGCTCATGCAGCTCGCCATCGCACTGCTGCTGGGCGTCTGGCAGCGCCTCGTCATCATCGGCATCGCCTTTCTCACCGCAGCCACCATGCTCATGGGCCTGGTCGCGGAACAAAGTCGCCTAGCCGACCTGCGCACGGCCTGGGTCGCACACGGCACGGGGTGGTTTACCATGGGCGGCGTGTGGCTCATACTCGGGCGCCAGCTCGAGTTTACTCTTGTAAAAAGCCCGAATGGACCGCCGGCGTTCGTCTATGCGATTATTGTCGTGATTGCACTGCTTTACAGCGTGTTTGGATTCATACAGACGTATCAGCTGTGTAAAACCAACAAAGGAGATGCACGGACTCTCAATGAAACGGTGGAAGTCGCCTATTGTATCAATTCGCTCGTCTCCAAAACGTTTTTGGGATGGATGATATTTTCCAACGCCCTCGTGGGTGTCGCTAGAAGTTAGGCATTAGATTACATATGAACATACAAATAAGCCCCAATACGCCCGCGCCAATATGTAAACGTCTTTTTCTACCCTTTTGTGCATATGCGCCGTATATCAACCCCACCGAAAACGAAATACTGTGCAGCATGGCTACCGTAAACCCAGGGGCTCGAAACCATCGTAAACGACGCCCAATAAAATACAGCCAGACCCAATCGAACACCACATGGGCACATGTCCACCAATGAGCATACGAAGAGCTGGCTGCCAAGGCACCCGATATCGCGTACATCAGCGTGGAACTTCCTCGCCAGTTCCAATGTAGACGTTTACGGTGCCAACCATTTGGATATACATAATCTCCAGCACCAACATACAATGTACCCAAAACGATGGATATGAAATCGAGAGAAAACGCAACCACGCACGTTTTTAGGGTGCCCCACTTGAGTTCCGCGTACTGCATGGCAACAAAGTTGAACGCTGACAAGAAAAAAAGGTGTCGAATATTCGAATGCACCCATATGCGTGTAAACCACTGTGTCATAAAACGAAAGGGGTCCTCAAACAAATGCACAGGGCGTAGTGTCAATGCGCACGCGCCCTCATTTTTATAAAAACTACTACAGTATCCAAACGCCACGCGCGTCCCAATAAATGCACAGAGAAAACACAACGTCAGGGCGCGAGACCGAGCCAATTCCATCCATGACTTTTTGGCAATGTTTTTTTGGATGCGGTCCTTTAACACTACGAAAGACGTGATAACACGCCTGTACATTTATAAAATATACATTACGTTTATATTCTCTTTACTTTATGTTTCGTGATTTTATATACGAATAACCCTGCCAAGGTCGTCTCGACAGGATAAGACAGGACTGCCAGTAAACCAAGATATGCTGCGAAAGACACGGGCCACGTCCATATGGGCGTATATGTAACCACAAATGTCGCCATTGGTGATAGATACGCAATTGCTCGAGTCACGCGTTTATTGCAATCATTCGAAAAGCTAGTGGGTAACCCCAGCTTATATGCAGACCAGAATAACGGTGTCGTTAAATATTCTTGCACGCGAACATCTGCCATATTCGTATAGACGGACGTTTTGTATCCATCTACCATAAGGGTCCCAGACCAAGTTGTTACGTGGAAGATTCCATCTTTTTGTACGCGCTCTTTGCGCTCAATCGCAAAACTACCAGCGTCAAAACGCAATACATCACCAACACGGGCGTTCTTCGCCAGCACAAGACCTCCATTGGCATATAAATAATGCCCGTCGCTAATATAAAGAGGCGTTGCGCTTGCGTTCGTATAAAATGCGTCGTAGACGAGTGAGGCGTCGTGGTTTTGGTGCGCCAGGGCGAGAACCGGTTCGAATGTATTTTCTCCTGTTTGAACCACATCGCCCACTTTAAGTTTGTCGAATCGGCGCGGTGATACGCACAGGCCCGTGTCACACGCGTACTGAACGAGGACAGTGGCCTCGGCGGGGTGACAATCGCAAGACGGGGGCTCTACATAGTTACAACAATAATCAGCTTGACATTCGTAACTAGGGCATTCTGTACTATCACCCAGATATACATAATCTTCAAAGTTACAGTCCTCATAAGAGTGCCTAGCGCCACATGTTTCACGACAACATTCTTCTGGCGTGTTTCCAGCGGTGCCGGGACTTTTTTTATTAAACTTGGCCGGACAAGAAACATCGGCACATGTAGCTTGACAACACGCGGACGCGCATGTCTGCTTCAAATTGGTTTTGTTTTCCAGAGTTGCATCACAACTGACTGTATCGCCGTTGTAGTTGTCATTCTCCGAACACAAATTGGACTTGCCACCCGCAACACCACATGAAATGGCATATTGCGACAATTGAGCGCATGCGCCACTCACAAATATTTCGTCAACCGCAGTGCATGCCCTTAGGTATATGCATGGTATTGTATCGTCTTCCGTGTTGGCGTCGGCGTTGTAGTTGAACGCCGTCGCGTTCATACAGCCGGTTACAACCGCCACGCAAGAGTCGTCGTCCGTATTGGCGTCGGCGTTGTAGTTGAACGCCGTGGCGTTCATACAGCCGGTTACAACCGCCACGCAAGAGTCGTCGTCCGTGTTGGCGTCGGCGTTGTAGTTGAACGCCGTGGCGTCCGTGCAGCCGGTTACAACCGCCACGCAAGAGTCGTCGTCCGTATTGGCGTCGGCGTTGTAGTTGAACGCCGTGGCGTCCGTGCAACCCACGACCGAGGCCGGCGTCGGGGCGGGTTCTGGTGAAACCTGTTGACACTGACTCAAACTCCCATAGTTCGAGTTAACTGGGTCTACATCGCACCAGTCAGGGATGCAGTCACAATCCGTATCTGCTTGGTGAACGTACGACGTAAACAATTCATCGACACAGTGGTCCTCCACACCAATAGTGCAACCACTGTATTCATAGTCAGATTTTAAATAGCCAGGGCGTACGGCCCGGGAAAGGCTCAGTATTGACAAAAGAATATACAAGCGCATTTTAGCTGAATGAACATGTACTTTTATACTTGATTTATTTCAAAACTACGCGCCAACAATGGCCGCGGCTACAAGCGCAACAATCGCACCCGTGACAAATAATAGAGACACGCCATATCCCGCTTCTACCGCACTGTGTAGTGTTCTGTGCTGTGCGGGTCCGGGTGTCACTGGCGCCGGTCCCGGTGTCACTGGCGCAGGTCCCGGTGTCACTGGCGCAGGTCCCGGTGCTGGTCCGGGTGTCACTGGCGCCGGTCCCGGTGTCACTGGCGCAGGTCCCGGTGCAGGTCCCGGTGCGGGTCCCGGTGCGGGTCCCGGTGCGGGTCCCGGCGTGGGTCCCGGTGCAGGTCCCGGTACTGGTCCCGGTGTCACTGGTGGGTCCCTGTGAAAAGCACTCGCCGGCATCTCTTTAAAGTCGCATACTTTGTCTTTTTGGTCGTACGTTTGTGGAAAATCGAATCCGGCGGTCGGGTCTTCCACCGTAATACTGACAAAGGCGGTTCGGACCTTTGCAGTATCAAAATTCGCAGAACCACCGTGGCCCATCCCAGACCCCCACCAACCCATCCATGGGCCGATATTTAATCTGCCGAAGCGCGTCGGGACGAATTTAAACGTTTTATGAATGGGGTCATGGGTTGGGTGCTGTGGCAGTGGGTTACCATCGACACTGGCCTGACCAGTTGGGTCAAACGGGTCGTCCACGTAAAACGCGACAGAATTGTTTTCCGGATTGTCATTGTCCACATGCCAATCGATGGTGTACCAATGGTAATCTTTGACGCTGGCGGATTCCGGTTCACTAGAGATGAATGATTCCGGCCGTGTCACAGCTACTTGGGTGTAATACGCACCTGTATCTTCGTCGTAATTTCCGATGTCGTTCACCCATGTGTTTACGTTCATACAATTCCACGTCATGTTATCTTTCCAATCGTATTGGGGACTATTGCACGGGAATTCAAAATCAATTTCGTGGTTGATGCCGGAAAGGGTGTCCCAGTAGGTACAATCGTTGTTTTCGCTACATTTTTTGCATGATGTTTTATCGACACAATTTGGTGCGCCACTGGTGACGGCGACGGCGCACGTATCATCGGGATATGGCGGGTCGCCCATGTTGTAACATGGCGCGGTCTCCTGATCCCTGTATTGTTTCGGTGGCCCTCCGTGATGTTTCTGTTGTTTTTTGTTTCCGACATATACTTCTTCGTAGTGGTATGTCCATATGGCAAACACATATCCTCTGCCGTCCGCTTCTTCGTCCTCAGTACGGGGCACATAGGAGAGTACGTTGTATACGCCTGGACCGTATTGTTGACGCGTGGCTACGACGCCTCCAACGCGTTCTTTTTTATCAATATCTTCTGTAAATTGATGACAACCATTGGCGTCAGGTTTGACTTGTTTGACGATACCCGACACGTCTCCAGTATATAGATTTCCGTGTGCTTCCGTGACCAGGACTTTTTTATTCGTCGTGACGGTTTCGCCGTTGAGCGTGTAGCGGACAGATTCTGGCCCACCCGAAATGTAACAATTTCGATTGCTGACACCGTGGTTGTATTCTTTTGCGCCACCGTCTCCCCAGACTTTATGTAGGGTCACAAACGGAAACGTGTCGTTCTCGTAACCACTAAAGTTGTTCAGTATCATGCCAGTGCGATTGCCAACGTGTATGGCGTCATTGGCTGTGTTGTTTTGACAGTAGCCTGAACCATCGATGGTGGCAAGTTTGGTGTCTAGAGTTAGACAGGGTATATTATCCGTTTGCCTCAAAGCGTCGTAATATTGCGCGTAATTTTCAGAGGGTTGGAGTAACGCGTTACCCTGCATGCGCTGGCTGTTTGCTCCTGGCACGCCTGAACACATGTGTGTGCCGTTTTGTACGTCGATAGCCGGGTCGCATATCGGACATCCACGCGGAAACAAACCGCAATCGGATGCCGTGGCGAGACCGAGTAATGCAACGGAAAATAGTCGAAACATTTGTACATATTGCCGAGTTATTTATACTTTTATTTTGTAACCCTATTGACAAGGCCCTCGTCACTCAACTCGTTTTACCATTGCCTGTGCGAAGACCATTGTACCACCAAACTTTTCATTTGTAAGTGAAATACTCAGTACAATTCTGGGCAGTCCGTGTTCCCGAATGTCTTGAAACATTACTACCTCTGCCGTAAACAACCATATACCTTAAATGTTGTCTTGTAGTACTTGCATCGGTTCTGCTCCTTTTTGTACTTGTTTGCGTAGACATTTGTCTAGTGAAGCACCTATTTATACTGGAAATCCCAAGATTTGGAGACAATGATGTGAACGGAATAGTCTTATTTTGGAGGTGGGTTGGCGGCGACCCATTTTGTCTTCCAGGCTGCATAGCTCCCGTCGACACCCCACCATTCCTTTTTGCGCGGGAAGCGCCCGTGTTTGTTCATCATCTCCTTTTTGGTGAGGCCGCCACGCTGTGCGAGGTTACGAGCCCGTGAAAATGTATGCTTCCAGGTCGAACGGTAGGCGTAATCTTTTTTAGGTGCTTTCGGCATCGTGCCGTGCACGCAGCCACTTTTATACTAATAAAAAAGTAAACTATTTAAACGCGGCGCCAGACACTACATGGAGCAAATCATTCGCCGCGAGAAAAGGCGCATCTGGAATTTAAATTACAAGCGCTGGACCGCAATAGACCCCCTGTTCGACATCAAGTACGAACTCTGCTATTCGCACGTGTACAACGGGATGCCCGGGGGGTGGTACTTGAAGCGTCGTAATACACATATACGTAAATAATTCTATGGTTTAATTTCTATGTTCTATGGTTTAATTTCTATGTTCTATGAGTGGTGTCATTTCGACTGTTTTCTTGAGGGTGCCTGCGTGCATAAAGAAGCCTACTTGGCGTATGTCTTCGTGCATCGCGTCTAATCTATGGTGTATGCGGTTCACCTTGCACCGTTCAATGGCGTCGGAAATGATGTGCGGCAAGTAGGAAATGGACGCCAGTATGATAAAGACGACGGAGACTTTGCCCATTTCGGTTTTGGGTGACATGTCACCGTACCCGACCGTGGACAGCGTGACAAACATAAAGTACAGCGTGTCGCCAAAATGGCGAAAGCCGTCGTCGCACGTGTCGTAGAGAGCGCGGCATGGTTTTTCGGCCACGAAGAGGATGGCGGCGCCGGTGAATGTGATGAATAGTAGTTTGAGTAGCATGAGGACGGCGGACATTTTGTCGGTGCGTGCGCGTGCTTCCAACGGGATGATGGCGTGCAGTAGTCCGGCGAATCGAACGATGCCTACGATGTTGTACGTGCTGTAGTACGTTTGGGGCACAAAGGCGATGCACGACGTTCCCAATCCGGCGCAGACGTCGATGACGTTGAGGTAGGATTGCGTGCGTGTGACGAGTATGAGTGTGAGATGTACCATGAAACCTGCGAATATGGCGCATTCCCAGGCCATGGTCCATCGCAAGGCTTCTGTGTTTTCTTCAAACCAGGGCGCGCAGCCGCTGGATGCGTTTTTGAAGAGCGAGTCGCCCGTAAAGAACGGCAAGTGGTGTGTTTGTTCTATGATGACTCCGTCGCACGAGTCGACGCAGGTCCAGTTGATGTTGTCAGAGGCCCATATGGTGAGTGGGCGTTTGCAGGCGGTGACAATGGTTTGGTTGGAGATGGCTTCTGTCCAGACGTGGCATGCCCGTGCGAATAAGATGGCGAGCCAGAATTGGTAGGCGAGTGATTTGTCTCCAAAGCACTGGTCGTGTTCGAGTTGCTGCACGAAGCGTGCGGAGATGTAGGTGATGGCTGTAATGACCGTGCAGAGTGCGGCGAAGGCCCAGATGACGTTGGTGTAGGCGTGCAAAGGTGCCGATTTGGACAAATGGGGCGAGCTGTCCCATTCGGAGACAACGAGGTGAAAGGAGTAAATGGAAATGCCGATGGCGCAGAGTATGCCGGTGGAGAACCATGCTCTAAATCTATGCATGGATGGGCGGCGTGGCAGCCCCTTTATAAAAAATATGGGAAATCCGCAAGGTCCCAACTATAAAGAGGGAGACGAATGTGTGTTGCCTAGCAAAATCCACAAAATAAGTTGGGTATATTTTTATATTAAATTACGTATTGCATTTGTATATAAATGGTCAAGGGAATCCCCGGTTACAAAAATCGTTTTGCCAAATATAATGCGCTTCACAAAGACAAAAAAAAAATAGGAATAAAAACATGGCGAGCGTCCAATAAAATAAGAACTCGGGATTATAATGCATGGTACCGCGATAAGACAGCTGGCAAAACCACACAAACATGGGCCGAGAGGTCAATACAATTAGGCTACGACAATGCGAGTATAGGACGACAATCCAATCATAGGAAACAACATGAAATAAGAGATGGCATTGTTGGAAAATCATGTAGTGCTTGCCAAACTTGGTCGCCGTTAGATAATTATAACCTTAACTCGAAGGCATGGGATAAAAAAAGAACTACGTGTAAGGATTGCATGGCGAAAAAACGAAAACAAAAATGCTCCGAACGAACCGCTTACATGAAAGGTTATGAAAAGAAACGAAAAAAAGAAGACCCGGAATTTGCTTTAATGAAAAGACTTAGAAGCCGAATCAATAGCGCAATCAGAGCTCACGATGTCAAAAAGTCCGCTTCGACAAGTTCCTTGTTAGGGTGTAGCATTCGGACGGCAAAAAAACACATCGAAGAACAATTCGAAGATTGGATGAATTGGTCAAACATGGATGATTGGGTTATTGACCACATCATTCCCTTTAAAGCATTTAAAGGAGAACTGTTGCACGGAAGAAACCAACATATTGTTAGCTGGTATAAAAATTTACAACCACTATCTCCACAAGCAAATGCTGCGAAAGGAGGAAAATATGAAGAAGAAGACAAGCAAGACCTTATTCGTAGATACAATGAAGAGCATTTAATGTAAGATTTATAATTTAAGTATGTATTTAATGTTGTAACACTGTTCTCGTCTAGCGGAGGCGAAGAACAAGATGTACTCCTGTACATTTCTGTACAAGCCGGAACGTACCTTAAGCGAATCAAACAGGGTTGATTAGACCCCTACTCGCCCACGACTTTGCGTTCTCTGACGCGGAATCGTATGCTAATCAATAGCGCACTTAGATTCTCACAAGCGGATTGTCCATTTCGTGCCGTAAAGCATTCATCTTTTACTGTGATTACCATTGGGAACAGGTATTACCTGTGTTCTCGTATCCAGCTTTCGCCGGCACGATGGTCGTAAAAGTTTTAGGAGTTTCCCGTCTACCAGTTCATGTGTGGCATGAGCTTTGCTTCTCACACCGACCCTACATCTGTTAAGGTCGCTTCTTTTTGGCGGTTATCCCACGGTTTACTATCCCGTGGGCCTGGACTATACCTTAAAGGTTCATCGTTCTTTGGGCAGAACTCCCCTCCATACACTTTAAGTCTCTGAACGACTTGTCATAGGACATCCCATTCATCCCTTAGACAGCCGATGCGGATTGAGCTGTACTCTTATCGTTGTTACTGTGCCCGGAGTCATTACCTCGGGTACTGCGCGCCGTTTCCGACGAACAGGTAGTAGATAAAAGCAATCATAGAGCCGTTCCCGCAGTTGATGCATGTTGCCTTGCTCGCGCAAGACTTGCAAGTGGTTCACACTCACAAACACCCAAAATTGATGTTGTAGTCACTTACGGTGACTTCTAATACCTTTCAGTATCAGCCCGAACGTACCTTAAGCGAATCAAACAGGGTTGATTAGACCCCTACTCGCCCATGACTTTGCGTTCTGTGACCTGGAAACTTATGCTTATCAGTAACGCACTTAGTTTCTCAGAAGCGGATTGTCCAATCTCTTATTGTGATTACCATTGGGAACAGGTATTGCCTGTGTTCTCGCATCCAGCTTTCGCCAGCACGATGGTCATAAGAGCTCTAAGGAGTTTCCCGTCTACCAGTACATGTGTAGCATGAGCATTGCCTCTCACACCGACGCTAAATTAACGTCCTTCCGTCCTCGAGTTGTTTCATTACTCTCTTGGAGATTTCTCACCAAGCCGGACTGTATCTTAAGCCCCATCCAGTTGGTTAAACTGTCATTTGGAACCGACAAACGTGCGGTCTCTGAGGGAATATCATATCCTACCATAACGGACTTAGATATTTTACCCGCGGATTACCCAATCTTCATTATTATTACGTGAGAAGTGCTATTGACACTGTTCCCATCGATTCGTTTCCAAACCGTGGTCGTAAATGAAGCTCTAAGGGAGTCCCCGTCATTATAATTTGTCTTGCTTTTGTAAAAAAACTAGCATCTGGGTTTTGAAAACCACAACTGTTTTATCCCGTGTTCACACACAAGCTGGATGCTTTTCTAGGCAAACAATTTACCTGCGAATATGCCAAGTACCCTGCCTTTCAGCGAGGGAGTAGACTGTACCTTGCGATTTCATAAAAGCTGATTATGCTTCTCCACCGCGCCACCGTTCAGTCGTTGAAGGGCCACCATATACTTATCATAACGTACGTAGGCGGTCACACTGCGGATTATCCAATCCCAACCGTTGTTACCCGAGAAGTGGCATTAGCACTGTTCCCTCATACACGTTTCCATGTAAAGGTGGTAGGTTGGGCTCTAAGGAAGTCCCCGCTTCGAGCGGCGTTGCCTTGCGAATAGCAAGACTTGCTGGCGCTTTTAACGCCAACAGGGCCCATTAGTCGAGCCGTTGTTGGTCTGGTGGTATCATTTAGACCAAATACCCTGCCTTTCGGACGAGGGATTAGACTGTATCTTAAGCCCAATCGAGTTGGTTAAACTGTCATTTTGAACCGACATGAGTTCAGTCGTTGGGGCCTCATCATATCCATTACCATGGCGGACGTAGATGATAAGCTGGCGGATTGTCCAATTTATAGCGTTGTTACCATTGGGGACGGCCATTAACCGTGTTCTTGTCCAGTGTTTCCAAGGGACAATGGGTAGCTATAACTCTAAGGAGTTTCCCGCCTCAGCATGTCTCGCTTCCGAAGAAACTAGCGCTTGGGTTGGATGAACTTTTTTTTCGTGTCTTCTGCGCCCGGCCGGTGACGCATAATCATTTGAACAAAATTTACACCCGAATCTCCTTTTAAGGTCGAGTTTAGACTTTGCGATGGCTATCTCTATCTGTTTTATTTTGTATGGAATTTGTAGATAGGGGTTAATGTCTTCTATAAATTTCAGAGCGTCACGGTGACACAATCTCCAAGTGTTACCGTGACAAATTTTATTAGAAGCCGGGGATTTCCTAGTTCTGGCGCGAACGGAACCTCCCCATATTTTCTGTGCTTTAACGAGAGGCGTGGGGTCGTTTTGGTCAATGCCCAATCTAATACGATTATTATTAGATATATCGTTGCTTACATACCCTTCGCCTTCATAAAACCCAGCCATCCAAATGGTAAATGCTGTATTGTCCATTTTCTTATTTACAGACTTGAAGTTCATTTTGCATATATAATATGCGTAACATATGTTCATCCAGAGGGCCACAATTGTTTTCCCGTGGTCAGAGCCTCTATAACCACGGCAAAGCGCTTTTCTAGGCGTACCGTTCACCTTCCTTGTCTTGAATCTTGGCCTTGACGTTCTCAATGGTGTCGGAGGGCTCGACGTCAAGGGTAATGGTTTTTCCGGTAAGTGTTTTCACGAAAATCTGCATCGAGATGCTATAGTCGTACAACGTATCATTTATAGTCATAAATAGGCCTTTTGTGGTGTTTAGTTTACCTAATGTTATACCCAAGGTCTCTGTGACAAATTGTATAAAGGTGTCGACCTCACCGTACAAAGATGCACTGTCAAGAAAAATGCCGCGCCTTTCGATACTGGTGGACCCTCAAACCCACCTTTGCCCTTCGCCAACGCTGGCAGTGGGACCAATGCAGGCGCGCCTGCATCATGAAAACCAATGCCCGCGCGGCGTCATCACGCACATGCGCTGCTTTCGACCATTCACATCCCAAGTACGGTCCGCCGTGTTCCACCTGACCATATCCGCACCGCAAAAGAAAAGACCAGACGTCCAACCGTACGTATTCATTTGGCGCGCCATGTCCGGATGTCGCACCATAAGCGAACCGCCGTTCCTCTCCAAATAAAACATAGGCTCCGTCACAAGCTCGTCGTGAAAATCCATGGTCGGTGGCAACATCTCACACTTACGGACGTCCAACGGCACCACTTCGCCCTCCGTCTGAATCTCCGCGTCGTAGGGAGCCTTTTGCACCACTGCCCAAGTGCTCTTGTTTATTCTATACAGCAAAACATACTCTTCGCCACCCACGCGCACACAGTGATATGGATACAACATCGGTTAAAAAATCTATTTATTTTAGGATGTCGAAGGGTCTCCTCCAGAACTCATTAAAATTAAAAAAAAAAAATCTATTTATTTTAGGATATCGAAGGGTCTCCTCCAGAACTCAAATGCCCTCAAAAAGAGCCGAGGGGTCTCCCATCGCACTGAAAAGGCCTTCCATCGACATCAAATCACCGTCCGGAAACACCATGGACGGGGCACGCGAGCGTCCCATGGTCGAGAGTTCGTCCGGAAACACCATGGACGGGGCACGCGAGCGTCCCATGGTCGAGAGTTCGTCCGGAAACACCATGGACGGGGCACGCGAGCGAAGCACCGGCGAAGCCATCAAACTCGGAGGGCTTACAATGTCGGAGAAGTCGTCCTCGTCGTCAAACGCGCTTATAAAATCGTTCGGCGCGGCGCCGGTGGTCTTTTGGGGGACGACCGGCGTTTTGACGGTGACCGGCGTTTTGCGCATTTTTTTGGCCGGCGTTTGGCGGGCTTTTGCGGACGCTTTACGCTTTTTGTCCCACGTGTTCGTGGCCCCACAGTCGCAGCGGTGCTTTTTGGTACCGTGTGACTTGAGGCACGACGTGCATTGAAGGCGTCCTTGGCCACGACCGCAGCCAAGGCCGCGAGTTTTCGCGGTATACTTGTAGTCCACCACCGTGCCACATTTTTTACATTTCTTCGCCTTGCAGCCCATCATGTGGTCGCAGTTGGGATTGTTGCAGGCCTTGAGCGACGCCGGGCGCTTCAGCGGTGCTTTTGGCTTGGCTGGACGGCGTTTAGACTCGTCCTTCAGACCGATAAAGGTCTTGCAATGTTTGCAGGTTTGGGCCCTGCAAGGGATTTTTTCTCGACAGCCCGGGTTGGGACACGCCTTGAGGCTGCATGGGCGTTTGAGCTTTTTGACCACGGTGGTGGTCGCCAAACCGCCTTTAATCGGTCCGGTGGACCAAGGCGTACCAAATGCGGCGTGCTGTGCTCCCATGGGAGCACTGGTTGTGGTCAATACTGGGGTCGACATGTGAAAAGTGTGTGATATGTTTTTGAACAGTGGTCGGGTAAGTTCAATGTAGTACAGCCAGTCGCTCTACACAATTGGTTGGTTGTCGTGCGTCGGTGTGTTGTTGGTATGGACGTGGTGGGCAGATAGTACACGGTGCTTTTGTCGACTTGAAATTTGAAATGTGTACGGTGCTTTTGTCGACTTGAAATTTGAAATGTGTACGGTGCTTTTGTCGACTTGAAATTTGAAATGTGTAAAATCTATTTAAAATAGAAAAAAAATAATATTTTGTTATAGGAGTGTCAAGTGACGTTATGTTTGAATACGGGTTATTTTTCGCGCGATTTTGGGACACGCGTGGGCCATAATGAATACTTCGACTCCTGTAGATTCTATACAGTAGTGAATATTTTCAGAGTCGAGTATTGTACGTATTTGGTTCACGTGTTTGGCGGCCGTCCATGTGTGTCCGTCGGCCTTGCATCCTTGACATGTCGGACAAAAGCAGTAGGGTAGCAGTCGTTCAAACCCTGGTGGTGGTCCGACGTAAGTGGTACGTTTGACAATTTGGGCCCAAGACATAGTTGGCTTCAAAACATGCCTATAAATACTTCTCACGTATGATGGAACAAATGCACGGAAATCCAACATCTAATGCGCCGGAGATTGTTTTTCTTTCAGTGGCGAGTGGCGGCAACGTTAAGGAACAAATGTGCGACGAACCACTGCGTGATGATGTGCCGCCTTGGTGGTATTGTTGGGGCATTTTTGGATTTATCTTTTTTGTACTGCTGCTGTCTGGCGCATCGGCGACCAACTGCACCGATACGTGGCTGGGATACGATACATGGTTGGTGTGCGACAACGAAACCGACACGGCGACTGTTAACATATTTCTCCTGCTGGCGTTTGGCGGCCTTGGGATACTGGCCGTGTGTTGGTGTTCACGACAACGCGCGCATTGACGGACTTGCGAAACATACACACGGCCAAAAACGGCAGACTGGTGCCCATAAACGCGAGGATGTGCTCCATATTCCAGAAAGCGAAGACGTGGTAATGCAGCTGGCCACCAGAGAACAACCACACGGCCTTGCCGACAAGTCCCATGCAGTACCATACCGCGAAATAGAATAATATCACAACTGTCGGATGAGTCGCTGGCGCGCGGCGCGGTTTTACCAAGGAAGGCTTTGTCTGGGGTTTGTCAAACAGGCGGAACGATTCGAATACATACGGTTCGCGGCATATGGTACAGTTGTGGCCATTTTCAAGAGCGGTGAAGCAGCGATAGTGGACGGGTGCACCGCAGACGCACGGTGACCGCTCGCCAACACACTTCTCTAGACATACGTAACATCGAGTGTCTGTCATACATATCCATAAACAATACATAAATACTTATTTTTTTCTCATGAATACTAACTTGACGTTTTTTTCGGCCCTTTTCGCGTTGACGATGTACTGCATCGCCATCTCGAGAGTTGTATGTACGCCTATCGCAGTATCGTTAATCGTGATGAGGTAGTCGTCCACGGACACCCCGCCCCGGAATGCAGGGCCAGATGCTTCGACACTGTCTACGCGTATAAAGTTGTCAATTTCTTCCAGAGCCAACCCCCACGATTCGTCGTGCGGCAAGTGCACCGTCATGTGAGTTCTCTTTTGAAATTCGGCAATGCGTAGTCTCTCTTTTTGAATATTGTCCGAGGCGCGCAGGGTCCATTCGATGGGGACGTCATTGGGCAGGTCTACAGCGACCAGGCCGCGATTTTTAAGCCGGTGGGCATACTTGAGCATCGTGCGCACGGATACGTCGCGAGCTTGGCGTTCACCTCGGTGGCGTTTCGTTTTGCGCGGCACGTATTCTTGAGCGGCATTGACGATGCGCGGCACCGTAAACACGCTGTCTCCGACGCGTACTTCAAACGCAATGACAGCACAAAGGACGCACGTCGCAGCAATATTTGGAGGCGAATGCCACATGCGGTCCACACTGTCTCCAAGTGTTGTCTCGTCTTCTGGGTGGATGCTATTGTAGAGCCGGGTGAGAATCGCTTTGGCCGCCCTGCAGACACTTTCGGACCCCATGACGCTAGGCAAATCATCCATGATGTCGTCAATCATAGTGCGCATTTTGCGCATGTTGGCGTGGTGAAACTTTTCATGGGACGTAAAAGCGCGTTTGCCTTTGATGTAAATACCAGTGTCGCGAGACGTCATGCCCGGCGTGCATTCCCATTGACTTTTGCCCGCTTTGCCGTCGTCGTTGAGATAGAGCTGTCCCTGTTTTTGATAAGTCATTCTGTACGACCTGCCACATCCGCGACGGTTAGGACCCACACAAATACGCGTGGAGGACCGCCCGTCGCGAATAAAGTACCAACAAGGTGTTTCGCACCTGTCGCACGTCAGCGTCGGCACCTCGACCAACAGTTCGTATTTAGAACCAACTTCGTCACTGTGCCACGTTTGCAACTGCTCCAGGGTAGAGCCGTTGGTGACAGTGTGCCGGCCCACGCGGGTCAACTTACAATTGGGTTGCAGTTTCGCGTTCCCCTTGCCGACGCGCACGCTCCAGTGCCCCCAAGGGGTCTTGGCGAAGCGCACAGTGGTTCCGGGCGTCACCGACCACGGTACGAATTTGGAATCGTGACAAGACATGGAGGTATGTTAGAGGCGTAGTCGTATATGTTGATACAATGAAAAGTCTATTTTTTTTAGATAATGGTTTCGTAGCGTCTATTTCTGGATGGGCGACAGCGTTGGTACAATACGAGTGCCGCATACATACCCACTGTAATGCCAAAAATCGCAAACATGATATTCAGCGTTTCTGCCCACGAAAGACCGACGAGCGGTGGCGACTGCCATCGCTCACACTTGCGCTGCCCCATTTGCGCTGTCGTGTAATTCATGGGGCACAAATCGCTCGTGCGGCGCCACCCGTCGTTGGAGTAGTACGACCGCTGAACCGGCGTACAGACCAAACGCCCACCAATGTCACCGCGGTCACATGGCCAGAGATGCGTCGTCTCGTCGTAAAAAGTATAGGCCCATTGTTCCGTGTCCGTACCATAACCTACTGAACCACTGTAGTCGTACTGTTCTCGCAGGCGCGCGTCGACTCCCATACGGTAGACATGGCCATTGTGCTCGTCCGTAATGAGCACGTTGGAACCAGCCACGCCAATGTGTCGTCCCATGAGCGCGTTCTGGAAATCGCCGAGTTTCGGGTCTAGGTCGGTGGCAATGTAGTTACGCGCGGACCACGCGTCGGTATACGTTTTCATCTGGGCCGAGTAGTAGAACAGTGCCGGGAACTGCACGTCGTGCACGCTGATGCCCACATGGGACGACGGTTCGCAGTTCGAGTAGGTGTTCATGTCGGGCGTGTCGCACAGACCCGGCACGCATTCGACGTCAGTGTGGCAGTCGTACACGAAAATAAAGGGCACATTCGGCTCCGAATACAGTGGGTAAGACGCCACGGCAAGGTGAAAATGCGAAGCGGCCATGTCGCGTCCAAAGGCGCGGTAAAATCCCTCCTTGTCTACGGGTGGACGTATCGGCGACTTGATATTCATCTCCCACCAAACAATGTCACTAGACCACACAACATTGTCCCAGGCGTAGACGCGCCCGTAATTGTCTTTGGGCGTCTGCATGAATTGATGGGTGTCACCTGGGGCCGAGACGTAGAGTGTCGAACCCGGTCCCGTGAGAGAACCCGACAGTGCCACTGAGTAGCCAAATTGGTGCGCAGCAAAATTTCCCACATTGGACGGTGGGAGCACATAATCTTGATATCTTGGATAGCCAGACTGCGTGCACTGTCGCTGGTATTCGTTGACACCCGTGTCGTTGTTGAGACTTTGGGCACGCTTCCACTCGACAAACCCCGATTCGCACTCCGCACCGACCATGTAGCATTGAGAGTCGTACAATGACCGACACGAGTGCAAATGGTCCCCTTCGTAGACAAACGCGTAGCCCATGGTCGCCCCCTGGCCCTTGTTGTCGTTCGGGCGCCCGGGAGCACCCACGGCCCACGTCTGGTTTTGGACGTTGACATCGAAACCGAAACGGTCGACAAAGTCGTACGGGCGCGAAATGTGCGTTTCCGTGCCGTTTCGCCACAAAACGACACGGTTATCGTCGGGGTAGCCAAAGACGACGAGGTCGCAGTGTTGATTGGCCGCCACCACCGACGACACGCGGTCTATGGTGACAAGACGTTTGGTGGAGTGGAAACGCAACGTCGTCGAATTTTGCTGCACATGCACCGTGCACGCGTCACTGACGTGCATGTGCTGCGCTGTAAAGTTATACGTTTCTTCGCGATAGGCGGCGACGGACGCCAATAAACAAAATAACCATAACATGTTAAAGGATATTTAGTACCCATTTATAGTGACATTTTCACGAAACAAAAAGGTCTTGCGTCGCGCGACCGGTGCACGCACGCATTCCTCAATGGCATTTCCCACCTCGAAGACCATACACTTTTGCTTGGCGCGCGTGATGGCCGTGTAGAACCGCTCGCGCTGGTCTCCCCAGGCGACACGCGACTTGACAACAACCGTATCGTACTCGGACCCCTGTGCCTTGTTGACGGTCAGGGCGTAGGCCGGGCGCAAATAATCAGCCCCATCCTCGGCAAAGTCAAAGACCACCGCACCGGCGAAAAAGGCCACCTTGCACGTCGTGTCGGTCACGCGCGACACAGTACCAATTTCACCATTGGCCACCAGCAGTACCTTTTTACCGTTCTCCTCCCCGGTGTAGTAATTCTTAATGTTGATGACCGAGTCTCCTTGGCCAAAGCGCCACTTTGGGTAGCGCCACACGTTTTTTGACACGTAGTCCAAATTAAACGCGTTTGTCTTGGGCTTGGCCCCCAGGGGGTTACAAATCTGGCGCAAGTCGTCGTTGAGGCCGGCGACTTCGGCGTTCGTATTGCACAGCACCATGGGCATTTGGCCATTCGCCCGATACATATCCCGGCACGTGCGCACCAGCTGCGCGTCGTCCTCGTAGCGGCAAATTTCAAACGACGTGTCGTCCGTATCCAAATCCGAGTCGCCCACGCGCACCTTTTGGCCGTTGGACGCTATGTGCGACTCGGACCGGTAAATCTTGGTCAATTCGACTTTCGGGACATCAGACTCGCACAAGTCGCGGAAAAATTGCCCCGGACCGACGCTCGTCAACTGCGCAACGTCTCCCACGAAAATGATTTTTTTAAAGTGACGCTTGGTCAACAGCCGTGCCAAGACTTCGGGTTCTTGCATGGACTGCTCGTCCAGCAGCAAAATGGACGGCACTTCCACCGTATCGGACATGTACACTAGGCGATGCACCGTGTACGTCGGTATTTTAACCAGTTCGTGCAGACGCTGTGCCGCCTTGCCAGTGGGTGCCGCACACGTGACCTTGCCACGGCCCAGGGCCGCCACAATGTGCTCGCACACGGTCGTTTTACCCACGCCCGCGCCGCCCTGTAGAATGAACAGCGGGTGCAGACAGGCTTGGCGAACGGCGTCCCGCTGGTGCTCGTCGAGGCGCACGTCGTCCGGAGGCATCGTATACTTGACGGGACGATAGTCCGCGCGAATGTCGTCAAAGGTCGTTTGGAGAAAACGTTCAATGTGGGCATATTTGGAAAGCGCAACGTAACGGTCATGGCTGATGCAAGGCCACGACGGGTCCAACGCCGACACGCCCAGTCGCGCCAGCAACGTGCGGCGCGGCATCCAGTAATCGCCCGTTTGCTTCATGTGTTCGCGAATGCAGTGGATAGCGCGATTACGGCGATAACGCGGGTCCGACTCAAACGACGTGATGCCCATGTCTTTCAATGCGCGGTCAATCATCGTCTGGCGACTTTTTGCCGTCGTGGCCCGTAAAAAGTCGGCACGGCGGTCGACTTCATAGTGTGCAAAGTTGTCATACTCTGTGTCATACTGAATGCGCCAGGGGTCGGTGCGCACAAACGTCACGAAACGTTCAAATTCACCATCTTCGCCACCCCCATGAAACCACTTTTCAATGGCCTCCTTTTGATTGCCGCTCAAGTACTCAAAAAGGCTCGGCAGAAACTTTTTCAACGTAGAAGAACGCTGCAGCGTCAACTTGACCAAATCGTAGGCACGATACATCTTTTCCAGCTTTTTGCGCCCAATGTTCGGCACCGACATCAGCGTCGCGTTCTGGCTCCGCTCCAAAGCCGCCAATATCGTTTTGGGGTCGCGCAGCTTCGAAAAGGTGGCGGAACGGTCGGTGTAGTTCAAACCCGCCGTCGCAAACGCCTTTTTGAGGGCGTGAGCTTCGCGACTCACCGGACGGCCGCGAAACTGATGCTGCACGCTGCCGTTGTGTGCTCGCTTCTTGGACGTGTTGCCCACGTAGATTTGCCCGGGCACCATCTCGGACCCCGCGCAACCAAATGTACCGGCACATTTAAAGAGGTCGCCAGAGGCGTTACGGCAAGACACCAGGGCCCAATCCGTACCTCGCGTACAATATACACGCACCACTTCGATACGCGTCGACATCTTTTTATTTAACATAGAACATATTACAATTATACGTACCGATTATGTGCTACATAATCCGAAGAAAGTCTATGCACTGGGCTATTTAATGGCGGTACTGTAAAAAAAAAACATGAGCCGCGACGACGACTTTGAAATATTGCGCCAACTCGGCGAGGACGGTGCCCAAGGTGTCGTCTCGCTGGTGGAGTTTCCCAACGGCCTGCGGGCCGCCATGAAACAATTCAAAGCAAGTAAATCCAGCGCGCGCATCCAAATTGAAGCCGACTTTCAAGCCCGCGCCGCCGCCGAAAACATCGCACCCGACGTGATGCATGTTGACCTAGATAAAAAACGCATCTTTTCCGAGGTGCTGCCGGCGCGCGTCATTGACGTGGCAACACCACAAGACAGTCGCAAGCTCTCCGGAGATTTACAACACGTAATGGCCACGCTCGACCGTGTCGGCATCCTGCACAACGATGGCAACGTGCGCAACCTCATGCTCGACGACGACGACCGACTCTACATCATCGACTTTGGTCTCGCCAAAGAAATTACGCCGGCCGTTCGCAATAAATGGGAAGGTGCGCCCAACATCAACGTCACGCTGCGCATGCTGCGCAATGGTCTCAAAAAATACAAACTCGCAGTTTAACTTTCGTCCGCGGACGAAAGCTGGCCTTGAAAGATACAGGTGCGACACGTCGGGCACGGAAACGAATACGCGTCACAGTTCAAACACTCGGTAATCGTCTCCAGGACATTACATCCCTCCGGGCATTTGCC
>Ga0209603_1001366_pt1 | contig 25486 bp, 23 predicted proteins | sample COGITO_mtgs_1206_FD_184812 | JGI IMG/M metagenome (GOLD analysis project Ga0209603, IMG submission 184812) | Pelagic marine microbial communities from North Sea - COGITO_mtgs_120607 (SPAdes) (version 2) | ecosystem: Environmental > Aquatic > Marine > Epipelagic ... | reverse complement strand
AGGTTAAGAAAGGAGAGATTTTAGGGATCATTGGTAAAAATGGTGCTGGAAAATCTACTTTATTAAAAGTGTTATCTAAGGTTACTGGACCAACTAAAGGTTCTATAAAAGTTAATGGACGAATTGCTAGTTTATTAGAAGTAGGAACTGGAATGCATCCTGAATTAACAGGAAGAGAGAATATCTTTTTGAATGGAGCCATCTTAGGGATGACGAAAAAAGAGATCAAGTCTAGACTGGATGAAATCATAGATTTTAGTGGAATAGGTAAATATTTGGACACACCTGTAAAAAGGTATTCTTCAGGAATGAAGGTTCGATTAGGTTTTGCTGTAGCAGCGCACCTTGATCCTGAAATTTTGATCGTTGATGAAGTTTTGGCTGTTGGAGATGCTGAGTTTCAAAAGAGATGTATCGGAAAGATGAACGATGTCTCTAAAAATGAAGGTAGAACAGTTTTGTTTGTAAGTCATAACATGGCTTCTATCATGGAATTGTGTGATAGAGCATTATTAATGCAAGATGGAAAAGTTCATTCTACTGGTAAGGTGTCAGACATTATTCCACTTTACTTAAGTGCCTTTAAAGCAGAGGAAATAACATCTGATTTATCGAAGATTAAAACAAGAGTTGGAAACGGGAAAGTTCTATTCAATGAAATACACACTTTAGACTTGTCTGATAACAAAATAGATTTTTGTTTATCTGGACAAGGGATAAAGTTTAGAATAAAGTTAAAAATAGCTGATGCTGATTTTCATGGGAAATTACACCTTTCTATGAATTTTGTAGATGATAATGATGTCTCAATTTTTCATATTTCTAATTCAATAACGAACGGTTTGGAATTTGAAATTGATAAGACAAAAGAATATGTATTGGTTGATTGTGCAATTGATAAATTGCCATTAAATTCAGGGATATATAAATTCCACCTATTCTGTAGTAATACTCAAGAGGTTTTTGATGAAATCAACTTTGCAGGAGCATTGAAAGTTGAAGGTGGGAATTTCTTTCCATCTGGAAAACTTCCTAATCCTAAAGTAACAAAAGTATTAGTAGGAAATAGTTGGACTAACTTAAGCTAAAATGGAGAAGAAGTATAAAATTATTTTCTTAACTGGCTCATTTAATATGGGTGGAGCTGAAAAGCACGCATTATCTCTTGCAAATTATTATGCTAATGAACTAAAGTGGGAAACTGAGGTTTGGGCTTGGCACAAGAAAAGTGGAAGAGTAATAGAAGTATGTGATGATTTAGGTATTAAAACTAGGCTTATTCCCCAGTTTTTTAAATTCAGTAAATACTTTTTTAATAAGCAGATTAATTCTTACGCTAAGATTTGTAAGAAGGAGAATGTTGATATAATCATGTCCTTTAATAACATACCGAATGTAGTAACGGCAGCTTTTGCTAAAAAAGCAGGTTTAAAGTTACATGTTTGGGCTCAGCAAGGAATAGATATCACTGGAAAAATTTTTCAAAGTCCTAAAGAGAAAAGTATATTAAAAGGAGTTGATTGCGTGATTTCTAATTCTGTAAATGGTCAGAAATATTTAGTAGATCAACATAATTTTGATGAAAGTAAAATCTCTATTGTTCAGAATGGAATATTAGAGCCTAAAGATATTACGCCAAAAGAGGTTTGGCAGAAAAAAATTGGAATTGACAGTTCTGTTTTTTCTGCTGTTATGATAGCGAATGTGACTTATATGAAGGATCATCAAACGCTCATCAGATCTTGGGCTAAAGTTGTTGAAAAGTGCGATAAGCTAACACCTATATTATATTTTGCAGGTAGGTTTGATACTGCGATGGAAGAGTGTCTTTCTTTAATAAAGGAGTTAGGATTAACTAGAAATGTGATTTTCCTAGGTGGTATAAAAGATGTGAATGGTTTAATCAACGCAATAGATTTAGCTATTTTATCCAGCCCTACTGAAGGTGTCCCAAATGCTGTATTAGAGTCTATGATTCAAGGAAAACCCTTTGTTGGAACTGATATCCCAGGGATTAGAGAAGCTGTAGGAGAAGAAAACTATCAGTACTTAGCACCACTTAAGGACGACAGTGCTCTATCGGATTTAATTTTAAAGTTCATTGATAGCAAAGATTTAAGAGAAGAGGTTGGTTCGAAAAACAAAGCATATGTTTTAGAGAAGTTTAGGATGGATACACTATATACTGAAACTCACGAAATCGTAATGAAAGAATTAAAGAGGAGAAATGAGTGATTCAAAATCCATTTTAATTATCGTGCCGTTTTTCACCTTAGGTGGTGCTGAAACACAGGCTCTTAATGTAGCTGTAGCCTTTAAGGAGGCTGGTCATAATGTTCGTGTGTTAGCGTTCGATAAAAAAAATGGAATTTTAATTAACAAGTTGGAAGCCTTAGGTTTAGAACACCATCTGTATCCTTTTGACTTAACTATTTTAAGTAAGAAGGGGTTTTCTAAGTTCTTCAAAATAGTTCAATTAGCTAAGTTTATTAGGTCATTGAAGGTTGATTATTTATTCCCCTTCACCTATTACCCAAACTTATTAATAAGTTTAGTTTGGCGTTTTACAAAAGCCAAAAAATGTTTTTGGAATCAAAGAGGACTCGAGCGATTATCTGTATCTAAGCTTGAAGAGTTCGCCAAGTTAATGAAGCCTGAATATATTTCAAACTCCAATGTTTGTGCTGATTTTATAGCTAAAAGGCATGAGATTGATCGTGAAAAGGTGAAAGTCATCCGTAATGGAATCAATGAAGATAACGTCAAGGCCAAGTCTAGTTGGGAAGAATTGGAGGAAATAACCAAAGGGAAGTTAGTCTTTTCGATGGTGGCCAATTATTACCCAGAGAAAAAGCACGTAAACATGTTGCAAGCTTGGGAAAAAGCAACTAAAAATGATGCAAGTAAATTGTTGATTTTTGTAGGTTATAGTGTTCAGGAGGTGCATATTTTCAGAGCTAAAGCTATGGCATATGACCTAGAGATAAGCAATGTTTTGTTTTTACCCTCTTCAAATAACATCTCGAGTTTACTGGATAAAACTGATGTTGGAGTGCTTATATCTGAAAGTGAAGGTTGTCCTAATAGTGTATTAGAGTATATGCAACACGGTTTACCTGTTATAGCTAGTGACATTGCTGCGATAGAGGAAGTGTTTAATAACGAAAATCCATTGTTGAAGAATTTGAATGATATTGATGGTTTAGCTCAAGCAATTGAACAATGTTTTGATAAAGAGTTTAGAACTCGACTTGGTGCTGCAAATCACAAGTTGGTGAACTCACGGTACGCATTGAGTGAATTGTCTTCAAATTATTTAAACCTTGTATGATAGCTTCTATTCTTATTACTAATTATAATAAAGAAGCATTTTTGGAAGAGGCCATTTCATCGTGTCTAAATCAAGATTTTAATGATTTTGAAGTTTTGTTAATTGATGATGGATCTACCGATAATTCAAAGGAAGTCATTGAGTCGTTTCAAGAGGTTAAAAATTTCAGGTATATACTTAATTCCAATCAAGGAATTGTAAACTCTAGAAACGAAGGAATTGAAGCTTGTAAAGGAGAATTTATTCTACAAGTGGATGGAGATGATAAACTAGGGAAAGATTTTTTAAAATTAACAGTACCTGTTTTGCTCAATGATAGTAGTGTAGGAATAGCTTACTGTAAGACTTCCTTTTTTGGAGAAAAAGAAGGCGTTTGGGATCTTGGTGAGTTCTCTGTGGGGAAACAACTCATAACCAATCAGATTGTTATAACTAGCTTATTTAGAAAAGATGATTTTTTAAAAACAAAAGGTTACTCGCATGACTTCGATGAAGGGTACGAAGATTGGGATTTTTGGATGTCAATTTTAGAGTTAGGAAGAACAGTTGTTCAGGTTGATAGTATTCAGTTTTATTATCGGATTTTGTCTGATTCTAGAAATATTGGAATCTCTACAGAGACGGAAAGGAAGTTGAAGTATAACATTTGGAAAAATCATCAATTGATGTATGATTCTCTAGATTATAATCCGATTTCCTTATTGTGGCAAATAGAGCAATTAAAATCAAAAAATAAAGATTTATTAATAGGTTTAAACTCGTTAGAATTTAGACTAGGGAAGTTACTGTTGTTTATTCCAAGGTTCTTTAAAAGAATGATCAAAAAATAGACAATATGCTTTTTAATTCAGTTGAATTTTTTGTTTTCATTATCCTTTGCTTTTTAGCTTATTGGTTCGTTTTTAAAACCAAAAAGAGTCAAAACTTATTTTTACTTGCCATTAGTTATTTTTTCTATGGCTGGTGGGATTGGAGGTTTTTGTTTTTAATACTGGCGAGTTCCTTATTAGACTTTTTCATAGGGTTGAAGATTTCTAAAACACCTGATAAACCTAAGCGAAGGTGGCTTTTAGTGTTAAGCTTATTCTTTAATTTAGGCGCGTTAGCACTATTTAAGTATTATGACTTTTTCATATCAAGTTTGGCCGAGGCAATCCCTGCTCTTGATACTGATGGATTACTGTTAAATGTAATGTTACCAGTAGGAATTAGCTTTTATACTTTTCAAACATTAAGTTATTCTATCGATGTTTATAAAGGTCAAATAAAAGCTGAATCAAACCTTGTGTCCTTTGCTGCATTTGTTTGCTTTTTCCCTCAATTAGTAGCTGGGCCAATTGAAAGAGCGAAAGATCTTTTACCACAATTTGAAAAAAATAGAGTTTTTAAAAGTAAAGATGCATACGAAGGACTTCAATTGATTTTATGGGGACTTTTTAAAAAGTCGGTTATAGCCGACAATGTTTCGATCTACGCTGATAAAATATTTCACGATTACCAGCATTATGATTCTGGGACACTTCTATTGGGAGCTGTACTATTTTCGTCTCAAATCTATTGTGATTTTTCAGGATACTCCGATATTGCGATAGGAACGTCAAAGCTGTTTGGATTTAAATTAAGTCGAAACTTTAACTTCCCTTATTTTTCGAAAAACATAACCGAGTTTTGGAAGAAGTGGCACATGTCACTTACCAATTGGTTTAGAGATTATATTTATATCCCACTGGGGGGGAGTAGGGGCTCTTCACTTGTTTTAGTTAGAAATATTTTTATTGTCTTTTTTATAAGTGGAATTTGGCATGGAGCCAATTGGACGTACATTCTCTGGGGAACTCTTAACGGAGTATTATTCATTCCTATCACGCTTTACAACAAGCACTTTAATAAATCAAAGTTGTTAACGGCGAAGATCTTCAATATCCCGAAGATTGTATTCACCTTTTTGATGGTATCTATATTATGGGTGTTTTTTAGAGCGGATTCCATAGGAATGGCATTCGGCTATGTTGATGGACTTGTTGATTTTACTGGTTTCACTCCCGTTTCATATTTGAAGAATATTTATGGTTTCATAACATGGAATAAGTGCCAGTATATATTCCCTCTTTTGTTGGTTCTTTACAGTTTTGAGTATGTGAATAGAAACAATGAGTTTGGTTTAGATTTTAAATTGAAACCAATCTTAAAATTATTTTTATCAACTTTCATTTTCCTTCTTTGGTTTGTTTATGCAAATTATCCATCAGAGGACTTTATATACTTCCAATTCTAATGAAAACCTTTATTAAGTATAGCGTCGTTTTCTTATCATTAATTCTGATGGTGCATTTTTATGCTGCATCGGTGGCTGACGGGAAGTTTGATGATAATTACAATAAGTTTGCTATGGAGCCTAAGGGGTCGATAATTATTGGCTCATCTCGTGCAACCCATGGTTTAAACCCCGAATTTATTTTGGAGGGGAGAATATCAAATTTTGCTTTTGATGCATTTTCTTCTCCTTTTTGTAAGGAGTATAACAACGCGATCTATTCTTTCTTAGGAGACTCGTTAAAGGCAAAGGGGGTAGCTGTAATTGATGTTAACCCGTGGACTTTATCAGTTGATACTTCCCTTGCTGAACCTCTTCGAGAGAAAGACAGACTTTTAAATAAGGAGATCTCTTTTAGTCAGAGTCCGAATTACAGTTTTCTGTTTAACAATTATAATCATGGCTGGGGGAAAATCATTATCGATGAAGTTTTGTCACCAGATAGTTCAAAACATTTACATGAAACCGGTTGGCTTGAAGTTAGTTTGGATATGAAAGAATCTGCTATAAATGAAAGAAAAACAGGTTTGTTGGGGGCCTATCAAAGAAAGGCTAAAAACTCAGTTGTTTCTGAGTATAGAATAAATAGTCTACTTGAATTAATAGACACCTTAAATGATTACAAAAATGTTTTTATAGTTAAACTTCCAGTATGTCCTGAATTATTAGAAATTGAAGCTTCTTTCTTTAACGAAGATTCAGTTTATTCAATCATAAAGAATAGATTGCCAACAACAAAATTCCTTGAGCTAAAGGCTAAAGAGTTAAAGTGGATTGATGGACACCATGTATTTAAAAACAGTGTAGAATTACTTTCTCAAAGGTTGAGTAATAGAATTATTAAAGGTGACGCTGACCAATAGTTTTTTATCACCTAATCAATAGGCTAAATATTTTGCTGACAAAGGTTTAAAGTTTGTGGGAAATAGATGTTAGTCTAGCTCTACAGGTATATGTCTTGAATACTTTTATATTAAGTAAGACCTTCTTTAGGTCGGTAAGTTAGGTGTTAAATGATTTACTCTTCAAGCATAAATAAAAAGGGTGCTGTGCACAAAAGTGTGTCCAGCTTATCTCTAATAAGGAATTGTGTAGCTACTTTTTTTGTGATTGCTTATATTTGTTTTTACTATGTTTCCACTGCTTAAAAAAATAATTAATAAAATTCCATGGCGTTTTCAACCCTATTTTGGATATCGACCTAAATCAGAGGTTTCAATTGTTGATTTTTTTAAAAATGAGACTTTTCCAAGTTTAAAGAAAGAATTTTACAAGAAGATTTTTGATAAAGAAGTTATATCCCACATTGAGCCCAAGTGTTACAATGAAATAATTCATGAAAATTATAATAATCAAAAACCTAAGGCCTTAGATGATTGTTTTGTTTTTGGCTTAAAAAATAGTTCCTATATTCAACATTCATGGATTCCATCATATATTACTTCTAATAATTTACTTCTTTCCGAGGCTAGTTATGACCCGAAGAAAGGTAGATACGTTAAACCTATCTTTAGTCTTAAAGATGTTGGTGAACCGATAAGGCTGAATGGTAAATCTCTTGTATTATGTGAAATAGGTTGCCACAATGGATATTATCATTGGTTAGCTCAGCTAATACCCAAGTTGTTGATTTTAGAGAAGTATGGATTGTCAATTTTAGACTTTGATCATATTATTGTGAATGGGCCTTCAATGAAGTTTAAAGAGAGTACATTAAACGAATTAAATATTCCAAAAGAAAAAATTATTTATACAGAAGCAGAACAATTGTACAAGTTTGAATTTATGGTTGGAGTTTCTGGAATTGTATATCATAAAGAAGGAATTGATTTCATAAGGAAAAACTTTTTAAGAAAAGGAGTAATTAGTGCGCCAAGAAAAATATATCTAAGTAGGGCTAAATCGAATCACAGAAAAATAGTAGAAGAGGATAAATTGATTGAGATGTTAAGATTAAATGGGTTCGAAACAATTTGTTTTGAAGATTATTCTGTTAAAGAACAAGCTGAAATTATGTCTTCAGCAAAAGTCATTGTTACGGCTCATGGCGCAGGCTTAACAAATTTAATTTTTGCTTCTCCTAAAGTAAAGGTTTTTGAAATTTTGGAAGATAACTTTGTGAATACTAATTTTTGGTTATGGTCGGGAATTATGAATCTGGATTATCATTGTTATGTCGGAAAAGCGATTAAAAATAAATCCTTCGGAAAAAATGAAAGTCCTAGTAGGCCTGGCTTTGATGACATTCTTTTAGGAGATCATTTTTACAAGGTGTTTGGTGAGTTTATTAACTATTTGTAACGTTAATCGAAACGTGAAAAATTTGCACACCAATTTTGTCAGCCTTATTTGCTACTTAGAGAGGTAAACTACATTTTTTTTGTTCCCAATGTATAAGGGTTCTGTTTTGGCTTGTTGATATTAAAAATCTTCTTTATCAAGATAATCTTCCATTTTTTTGTCTTCGAGAACCTTTTTGAAGATATACTTTTCTTCATCAGATAGCTTTTCCTTCCACTTGAAATTCATGTCATTACTCGGCTTCATTTTCATAAAGTATTTCATATTATTGTCTATCTTCAAATCGCAAAAGGAGAGAATTTTATCAATTTCAGTGTCCTGATCACTTGTTAAATTTGAATACTTTATTTCTATATGATCCTCTTTCGGTAACTCGTTTAATTCCGATTTAATTTGAGAAACAAAAAACTTCCATTGTGTTAATGTAAATGCAATAGGGTTTTTCTCAAGTTCAATAAATTGATCTTGCCATTCCTTTGGCCAAGCCGACATCCAGTTCTCAACTTCTTTTGAGGTATTAAAATCTCCCGATTTTATTTTTTGCGTATAACTATTCGCAACGGCTCTACCATCGCGAACTAAGTGTATGAACTTCGCTTCAGGAAAAATTTTCTTGAGCATTTTGATTCTTGGGAAGTCAGTGTACTTCGATAGAAAAATTGAGTTTCCTGAATATTCACATATTGAATCAATTGCTGAACGCGTTTTTTCAATTTGCTTATCATCTAAATCTTCTGGTGATGAGTTTCTTGGTGTGAAACAGTGCTGAGGTTTCCATTGAAAGTAGTCTATATGGGAATTCCAAAAATTCCAAGCTTCAACAGGCGTTGGCAATGGTCTTCCAAACATGTTGGCTTTCAAATAAAACCCTTTTCCTAATATAGGTGTTTTATAAAACTTCAAACCTTTAGAAAGTGAGTAGGTAAACGGGGATTTATTTAATTCGTTTGATACCCAACTAAAGTTTTTATTAGAAGATAAAAGTCTCATTAAATAAGTTGTTCCGCTTCGAGGACAACCAATTATAAAAATTTGCTTTTTCGAATGAGTCATGATTTAATGCTTTCTAAAGTTTGAACTAATGATTTATAAATTACCAGAGGGTTATCAACTTCATCAATAAATGAATTTTTATGTTTGGAATCAACAACTTTTTTAAGTCCACTTGAGTTGCTTGAAATACATGGTGTATTTAACTCAAGACTCTCAAGAACAACTTGACCCCAACTTTCAGAATATGAGCAATAAAGGTTGACGTTCATGCTACCTAAAAGCTCAAGGAATTCGGTTCTATTCAGTTGCTTATGACAAATAACACGATCACTTGGTAGCAGATACGCGAATTCATTTTCTCCAATGATATGAATTACCGAGTTTTCAATCATTGCTGCAGCCGCAACTTGATTATGTCTATTCTTATTATATGAGTTGTTTCCAAAAACTCCGATGTGGATTTTTCCGTCTTCGTATTTTTTAATTTTCAGATTTTCAGGAAGTGATAATGCCGGCGTAATTCGTTCCGTTTTAACTCCTGTTAGGGTTTGGAATAACACATCCAGTCCTTCTTTAACAACACAGAATTTATTTATTTTTTGATTTTTGGCAGCTTTAAAAAGTTTAGCCATTTGATCTTGTCTATTTCCGTTTTGGTTAAGCTCAGCTAAACCTCCATGAAATAATACATCTACTTTAATTTCAAGTTCATTGCAAAGATCAATGATTTTAAAAAAGTAATTGGGTAATCCAGAAAGTAAAACTTCCTTCCCTTTGTTTTCTTTAAAACTTATTAAAAGAGACTTTAAATCTTTGTCGGATACAATTTGATTGCTGAAATTTTGAGGAATTACAAAGGTATTCAGCGGGAACATGGATAGGGTTGCGTTTTTAATTCCTAACCAATTTGCATCAGTGTTTTCTGGACAGATAACTAACGTGAGGTTTTGGATAGCAATGCTTTTTACCTTTTCAATTAATAAAGGCATTTGATACAAAGGCTCCCTGTTTAATTTTTGTTTAATTCTATTTTTGAAATTCAATGCTAAAAACTTGAATAATACTTAATTTAGGTTTCAAATACTTGAAATGATTAAAATAAGTACATATTTACCTTCAAAAGTAATAACTAATAGTGATTTACAAGTTGAGTTTCCTAATTATAATTTAAAGCGACTTGAAAAGAAGATTGGAATTCAAGAGCGAAGAATTTGTGAAGACAATGAGACTCCTCTTGATTTAGCTATTAAAGCTTGTGAAAAGCTATTTTTAGAGGTGGATAAAAAGTCGATTGACTTTATTATCTATTGTACTCAAACCCCAGAATATTTCCTACCAACAACTGCATGTATTCTTCAAGATAAATTGGGATTAAGTACCAGTTGTGGAGCCTTTGATTACAACTTAGGTTGTTCGGGATATATTTATGGATTAGCATTAGCTAAAAGTTTTATTAACACAGGTTTAGCGTCTAATGTACTTATCGTAACTGCTGAGGCGTATTCCAAGCATCTTGATGCGGGTGATGTTACGAATAGAGCTATTTTTGGTGATGGTGCTACAGCAACTTTGATTGATAAAGAAGCATCGCTTAGAATAGGAGAGTTTAATCTCGGAACTGATGGATCTGGAGCCCCAAATCTAATTGTCCCTAATGGAGGAGCAAAGTCTCAATTCGTTAATGATTCCAATAAGGAGGGGAAGTTAAATATGAATGGGCCAGAGGTGTTTAAGTTTACCTTAGAAAACGTTCCACTTTCAATTAATGATTGTTTAAATAAGAACAACAAGGAGATTGGAGATATTGATTATTTCATTCTACATCAGGCTAATAAATACATGCTTAATAACCTCAGGAAGAAAATTGTTGTTGAGGAGGATAAGTTTTTTAACGATATGATAAATACTGGTAATACAGTTTCAAATACAATACCTATTGCACTGGAGCAATCTTTTAAAAATAGTTTGATAAAAGAAGGTGATTATGTACTTTTGTGTGGATTCGGAGTAGGTTATTCCTGGGGATCAGCATTGTTAAAATTTTAGAGATGAATAAAGAAGAGTTTTATACTCAAATTTCAGATTTGTTAGAGTTAGAAGGTGAACTTGAAACAAATGATAGTACTTTGATAGAAGATGTTTTGGAGATCGATTCATTAGCACACATCACTTTAATTTCTTTTGTAAAGGATGAATTAAGTTTCGACTTAAAAGCTGAGGATTTCTCAAAATTTAATACGTTATCTGATTTGGTGAAAGCTATTGGTGAATCAAAATTTGCATAATGTTAACATTTAAAAATCAAAAGGTATTAATATCAGGAGCTTCTTCTGGAATAGGCTATTCTACGGCTTATTTACTCAATAGCTTAGGTGTTAATACAGTTTTATTAGGCAGGAATAAATCGAAATTGGAAGAGTCAATGTCAAAATTGAAGCATCCAGATAACGCCTCAATAATAGTTTTTGATTTTTTAAGTGATGTGAGTATTAAAGACGAGTTACGTCAAAGTGTTGCCGATTCAGGTGCTTTTTCAGGGTTTGTTCATTCCGCAGGAATTGATAGTGCAAAGCCTTATAAATTACTGAAGAGTCAAGATTTTGATACAATGAATAAATTGAACATTACAGCCCCTTTTCAAGTTGTAAAAGATTTATTGCATAAGTCTGTTTTTTCTCCAGAAGGTGGATCGATCGTTTGGTTAGGTTCGGTAATGGGCTCTTTAGGGCAAAAAGGAAAAATAGCTTATACATCTAGTAAAGCTGCTGTTGACGGATTTGTAAAGTCTTTGGCTTTAGAACTTGCTGGAAAAAAGATTCGAGTGAACAGTGTAGCTCCAGGTATTGTTGAGACTCCATTGACAGATGAATTATTTTCAAAAACAACCGAAGAGAATATTAAGGCTATTGAGGCCATGCATCCGTTAGGATTAGGTAAACCTGAAGATGTTGCGAACTTAATTGGGTTTTTACTAAGTGATCAGTCTAAATGGGTCACAGGAACCACGCACTTTATTGATGGTGGATATCATATTCAATAATGAGCGAATATCGAATAGAGAAACTGAATGATGAAAATGTACAGAGTTTACTTCCTTTGTATGAGAAAGCGTTTGGAAAACCAATTTCTTTAATTGAATTAAAATCAAAATTTAACACCAAAAACTGGGGACTAAGAAATGTAGGGTTTATCTCATTTTTTAACGACAAAGCTGTTGGCTTTTATGGCGTTTTTCCATGTGAAGTAGAAATAGGAGGTGAGAAGGTTTTAATAGCACAATCTGGTGATACGATGGTTGATCCTGAGCATAGAAGAAAAAAGCTTTTTGTGGTTTTAGCCAAAAAAACATTTGAGTTTTGCGAGGAGAACGGAATCGCATTAGTTTATGGGTTTCCTAACATATTCTCTTTTCCAAGTTTTGTGAAAAAATTAGATTGGGTTCACATCCATAATATTGTAGTGCATTCCTTTAAAGTGAAATGTTTACCATTTTTGATGATGTCAAGAATGCTTAAGATTCCGCAATCTTTCTTTCATAAAATTCAACACTCAATATTGAGTTTAAAGTCAGTTAAGCCTACAAATTATCAATCTTTAATTAATTCTGAAGAAACTATTTCTCTTATAAAGGATGCTTCTTTTTTTGAATACAAAACCTATTTTAAACAATATTTTCTTTCCATTGAATCTAAGTTGGTTTGGGTAAAACCAACAAGCATGTATTTATTGGTTGGTGATGTTGAAGCCTGTTCAAAAGAGGAATTTGAAAAGGTATTGAAGAAATTGAAAAGGTTGTGCTTTGTTTTAGGAATTCCGCATGTGAGGTTCCAGTGCTCTGAGAATTCGAAATTAAATGATTTTGTGAAAGAAACTGGAGTTAAATTAGATATTGAATATCCAGTTGGATGTTTACCGATTAAGTCAGATATTGAATTTGAAAAGTTTAAATTCACGCTAGCCGATTACGATACGTTTTAACGATGATAAAAAAGATTAAAACCTCAATCTATTATCGAAGTGCTAAACTTACTCAGAAAAAACTGGCTGGTAAGGGGTTTATATTTATGCTCCATCGAGTTTTACCTCAAAATGAAAGAGAAGAGTTTGCATGGAATAAAGGTTTAGCGATATCTCCAGAAAAATTAGAAGAATGGATCTTGTTTTTCAGAGCCAAAAATTTTGATATTGTTTCAATTGATGAAGCTTTAAAAAGGTGTGAAGCTAAAAACCCCAAAAAGTTTATCGTAATTACAATGGATGATGGTTACAAAGATAACTTGACGATTGGTTTGCCTTTGTTTGAAAAATTAAATGTTCCCGTTACGATTTACATCAGTACATGCTTTCCAAATAATAAGACGATTTATTGGTGGTATTTTTTAGAAGAATACATCCTGAAAAATAATCATATTAATTTGAACCCAATTGGTTTAAATATAGAATTAGAATGTAAGTCCTCAGAACAAAAGATTACAGCTTACAAAACTATCCGAGAAGAATTAAGAAGGGCGAGTTATGAAACTCATGTGAGCTTTGCTGAGAAAATTTGCGGATTGACAAACCTGGATGAAATCAATATCAAGCTTAACCTTACTTGGGATGAAGTGAGATTATTATCGAAAAATTCTCTTGTAACCATAGGAGCTCATACAGTGAGTCATGTTAGCTTGTCAAATCAAAAAGCAGAGGTTGCCGAGCAAGAGATTTGTTCGAGTAAAAAAGAAATAGAGGTACAAACAAATATCAATATAGATCATTTTGCATATCCATACGGATCACTAGATGATGCTTCAAAAAGAGAGTTTGTCACCCTTAAAAAGGCAGGATTTAAATCTGCGGTTTTTAATCACCCAGGAAGCATCTTTTCTATTGAAGGACAAAATAAATATATCATTCCTAGAATGGGACTTTCTGATGAAACTCTCAAAAGTAGAATCATAGATCTTTTTGAAGGGAGAGTTCACCTAAATTTTAACGGGATAAATAAAACTATTTGTTGATGGACGTTTCAATTGTTATCGTAAATTATAAGACTCCAATTTTATTACGCGATTGTGTAAAGTCTATTATCGATCATTCGAGTGGTTTTGATTGCGAGATTATTGTGGTAGATAATCAATCTGAAGATGAATCAAAATCTTTGGTTACATCTATGTTTCCAAGTGTGAAATGGATTGATGTAGGAAGGAATGCAGGATTTGGTACTGCTAATAATATTGGAATTAAGGAGTCTAAGGGAGAATATACCTTACTGTTAAACTCCGATACTGAATTGTACGAAAACGCTATTTTAAAATCCTTAACTCATTATAAAGAACTCGCAAAAAAGCAGGAGATTGGGTTACTGGGTTGCAAAGTAGAACATCGAAATAAAGACTTACAACCTTCTTGTAATTATTATTGGGCTGGGATAAAAGAAGAGTTGCAAGCTAATCCAATATTCATATTTATTTTTCAGCGTTTGTTAAAACGAAAAAAGCTGAGAGACATCAATAAATATGAGAGGCTAAATACAAACCATGCTATAACTTGGCTTGGAGTTCCATTTGCTTTAATAAAATCGTCCGTTATAAAATCGAATCTATTCGATGAGAACTTTTTTATGTATTCGGAGGATGAAGAATTGAATTTTCGCCTTGCTAAGAAGGGATTTAAGCCTTTCTTTTATTCCGAAACAGGAATATTTCATATAATCGGAGGGAGTTCAGGAGACTCATCTAAAAGAGATCGACAAATTTTTGCATCAAAGCTTCTCTTTATTTTTAAAGCGAAAGGGAGAGGATATTTCTGGGTTTACTCGTTAATTGTTAAACTAAATATAAAACTCGACAATGCTTTAAATTCAAGTGATAAAGCTTTTGTTGAGAAGAATAACTTGAAGTTAAGCTGGTTGAAAAACTATTCTAAAGTTATTTTGGCTAAAGAGTTTAAAGTGCTTAACACTTATGCAGATTAGTCTAGCTTTACTTGTTCTGTTTTTTCATTCTTAAATTTCACAAAGAATAAAACAAGGAACATATAGAATGGCAAAAAAGGTATTTTATATCTTACCAATGCTCCAAAATTCGATGTACTAAGTCCTACTCCAAAACCAAGAATTAAAGTAAATAGTAAACAAAATATTAAAAAGGCATCTGATTCAATATTTTTAAATAGTTTTATTGGTTTTGTTAGTAAAACAAAAATAGAAAGTAACGCCAATATTGAATTTTCAATTGCTGAAATTAACATAGTTGGTGAACCCGTTTCCCATAAATAAGGTCTGAATAAGGCGGCGTTTACAGCTGGTACAAATTTAGAAAGAACCCCGTTTATTGTTGGTTCAAATTCACCGATGCTAAATGAGTTTGATCCATATACACTTCTTTGTAAATCTGCATTTTGAACAGCTGCTTCCTCTAGTAATTTATCGGCAGAATACTTTCCGAATAAATCATTAAAATCAAAAAATAATGTATTTGTAATGAATATTATTCCAGAAATAGATATAGGTATAATTATAATTTTTACGAAGGTTGATTTAACCATTTTAAGTCTTTCGAAATTAGCAAATATCAGTAACCCCGGAAGAAGGGCAAACATAATGTAGGCTTTTACGGTAATTATTAGGTAGAAGGAGAGGATCAATTGGAGTATAACTGTTAATGTCCTGACCTTTTTAATGAAAAAATGATTTAATCCAAAAACAGCATAGCATGTGGCTCCGAACGCAAATGTATCTTTCATTATACCACTTCCCCAAAAAACTGTTGAAGGCAGATAGAGAATTGATATATTAATAGCCAGTTCTTTGTGTGGATATCTTTCGATCATGAAAGAATACAGTTTCCATACCCAGCGATAGATAAAGGTTGTTAATAAAATTGTTGTTGGTAAAAAGCCACCGAATCCAACTAAACTAAAAATTGAAGAAATTTTAATTACCGTAAACGTTCTTGGATCTTCAAGCATATAGGAGGGAGGAAATGTTTTTACTTGGTAAAATGCATTTCGTGCAAAATCATCACCTTCATGAAAAAAAAGCTGAAAATATTTCAATGGGTTATCTTTAAATACTTCGAACATGGCGTAAACGCCTTTATGATAATTAACGGTATCACCACCTTGGTAATATAATGCGTAGATTAAACAAAAAGAAACCCCTCCTAACATTTTTATAAAAAGGCCTTTTTTGTAGATTTTGTAGTAAGGTTTTGACGCAATGTTTTTATTAACAATGGAACTCGAAAATCCAATTATTATAAAAATTAAGATAATTGAATAAATTATGTCAAAAGGTGTTAGTAAATTTAAACCCATGGGAAAAAATAGAATTCTCTTTATTTCTTACGATGGGTTAACCGATCCACTTGGTCAGTCGCAGGTATTGCCTTACTTAATCCATCTTAATAGGCTAAATTATGAAATTCATATTCTTAGTTCCGAAAAGAACGAAATTTTTTTAAACAATAAGAAAGTAATCAAAGACATTGTTGATAAGGAAAACTTAAAATGGTTTTGTATTGAATACACAAAGAAGCCACCTATATTTTCTACTATTAAGGATGTAAGAAGTTTAAATACAAGAGTTAGAGAACTTCACAAACATTACAACTATTCATTTTTGCACTGTAGAAGTTACATTTCCGCTTTGGTAGGTTTAAGTATGAAACGAAAGTTTGGCTTGAAGTTTTTGTTTGATATGCGTGGTTTTTGGGCAGATGAAAGAATTGATGGAGAAATTTGGAATTTAAAACTGTTGCCTTTTAAAGTCGTTTATAATTTTTTCAAAAAGAAAGAACGCGAATACTTAACTGAAGCAGATGGGGTTATTTCACTTACCTACAATGGTAAAAATGAAATGAGGAGTTGGGATTATTTAAGTGATAAAAAAGATAATATTACCGTTATACCATGTTGTGCAGACTTAGAGCATTTTGATTTTCAAAAAAATACAATTGATTTTGAAGTTAAGCGTGCGCTAGGAATTAAGGATGATGCCTTTGTTTTGTGTTACTTGGGATCTATAGGTACTTGGTACATGCAAGATGAAATGTTGGACTATTTTAAGGTTCAATTAAAATCGATGCCCAACTCTGTTTTTTTATGGATTACTAAAGATGATCCTTCATTAATTTTGAACGCTGCAGAGAAATTAGGAATAGCTCATAAAATGGTTATAAAACCTTCAGAGAGAAGTGATTTACCTAAGCTAATTTCTATTTGCGATGCTTCTATATTTTTCATCAAACCTTTATTTTCAAAAAAGGCAAGTTCTCCAACAAAACAAGCAGAGCTTTTAGGGATGGGGATTCCTTTGATTTGTAATTCAAACGTAGGAGATACGAACGAAATTTTAGAGAAAGAGAATGTAGGTTTGGTTACCGCTGATTTTACAGAAGCTGGATATCAAAATATTGTTGATGGGTTGCCAGATATGGTGAAAATTGACAAACACCATTTAAGAAAGGTAGCGATTAAGCACTTTTCACTAAAAGAGGGGGTTAAGAAGTACGCTGAGGTTTATAAAAAATTGGTTGATTAGTGGTGGTACTTCTCACCTTTCGTAATCGTGAATCCTCTGTATAGTTGCTCCGAAAATATAAGGCGTACCATTTGATGGGTAAACGTCATTTGCGACAGCGCAATTTTAGCATTAGCTCTTTCATAGATCGATTGACTAAAGCCATAGGCTCCTCCAATTAAGAAGATTAGTGATTTTGTACCAATCATTTGGTGATGCGATAAATAATCTCCGAATTTGTTGGATGTAAACTCTTTACCTTTTTCATCAAGCAAGATTAGAAAATCACTTTTGTCTAATTTATCCAAAATGAATTTCTCTTCTTTCGCTTTAGTTTCTTTAGGTGTTGCTTTTTTTCCCAGCTTCGCAGCAGGTAATTCTAGGTACTCATAATTACAATATTTACCCAGTCTTTTATTATAATCCGTTAATCCAGGAATAATATAAGTGTCTGTTGTTTTTCCAACTACCCAAAATTTTACTTTCATGCTCTTAATTTCGTAAATTCGCACTGCAAATTTACTTTTAATTTCACTTATGATTGAAAAGAATAAATTAATAAAGGAAGCAATTAAAAATGCGTTTACAGAAGATATAGGTGATGGAGATCATTCTTCATTGGCTTGTATACCAGCAACAGCTCGAAATAAAGCGAAATTAATCGTGAAAGATTCAGGGGTGTTAGCTGGCGTAGAGATTGCTGAAACTGTTTTTTCTTTTTACGGTGATTTTAACTTTAAGAAATTCATAGAAGACGGAGAAGTAGTAGCTCCTGGTGATATTGCATTTGAAGTTGAAGGAAACTCCCAAGGGATTTTAGCCTGTGAAAGGTTAGTGCTGAATATCATGCAAAGAATGAGTGGTATAGCTACGAAAACTCAATCGATGCTCCAGTTGATCGAAGGTTGTTCAACAAAGATCTTGGATACTCGAAAGACAACTCCAAATTTTAGAGTTTTTGAAAAGGAAGCTGTGAGAATTGGAGGAGGAGTGAATCACCGATTTGCATTGTACGATATGATTATGCTGAAGGATAATCACATTGATTATGCTGGAGGTATTACGCAAGCACTTCTCAAGACCAAAGAATACTTAGATACAACCGAAAAGAATATTAAAGTTGAAATAGAAGTTAGGGATTTTAAAGAGCTCGATGAAGCATTAAAATGTGGATTGTTTGACAGAGTGATGTTGGATAATTTTACTCCTGCAGAGATCGGTGAAGCCTTAAAGGTCATTGACGGGAAATATGAAACTGAAGCTTCTGGAGGAATTACTGAAGTAACTCTAAAAAGCTATGCTGAAACAGGAGTTGATTATATCTCAGTAGGCGCACTAACGCATCAAGTTACCAGTTTAGACTTAAGCTTAAAAGCATTTTAATGCAATCTAAGAACATTTTATACATAGCAGACCCGAACAGTATTCATGATTTTAAATGGATTTCTTTCTTTAGCCAAAAAGATGATTTCAACTGTTTTTTAATAGGGGAGAAAGGGACGTATGCTAATTTAAATGTTGAGCAAAAAAACAATCTAAAAAGTGTAGGAATTAACTTGCTTTCACCGATAGATGATTTTTCATTTACAAGTCCGGTTAAGACTTTGAAGGCCATCTTAAGTTTAAAACGAGTGATAAAGGAGCATGAGATCGATACCGTTCATGCCATGTTTGGATCTCCTCAACCAATATGGTTTAACTTTTTACCTTCAAACAAGAAGCTCTTAATCACCAATAGGGGATCGGATGTTTTGGTTTTAATTAAAGGTTTGTATGATAATCGAGCTAAAATGCTCAATAAACTATTGTACAAACTGATAAAAAGAGGTTTTCAAAAATCAAATTATGTTACGTGTACAAGCAGCAAACAAATTGATTATTTGAAAGTTGATGTATTAAAACCAAGTACAGATATTCAATTGATCAAAACTGGTGTTGATGTTGATCGAATCAAAAAACATGACCTTCCTTGTGAGTTAAATATTGCAGTCGATAAAAAAGTTGTTTTTTCAATTCGATATATCGGAGAGGTTTACAACATGAAGTATCAATTGGAAGGAATTAAAAAATTACCAAAAGAAACATTAGATAATACACAGTTTATTTTTGTTAGAGGAAACTCTTGTGGAGATAAATTATATAATCAGTTCAAAAGCGATTTAGATAATATTAATGGACTAGATTATCACATTGAGCACTCACTGAATCAGAATGAAGTTTGGAGTTTGATTAAACGATCAGATTTAGTTTACATGGTTCCTAAAAGTGATGGTACACCAAACTCTGCACTCGAAGCTATGGCATCCGAAAAGCCCTTTATTATGGGGGATCTCGAATACAATAAAGAGTTGTTTGCAGGCGTATGTTTGATTGCTGATCTTTCCAATCCTCAATCACTGTCAGATAAGATCGAAGAAGGCTTAAAAAGCTACCCTGAAAATTTAATTACAAATGGATTGGAAAAAGTAACTAAATTTGGAAGCAGGGAAGCAGAAATGAATAAGCTGTTAAATTTATATCAGGAATAGTTTGATTGAAAAATATTTAGATAGAATAACAAACTCTAAATTTGTAACTGGAGCAGTCTCGATTTCAAAAAAGAGAAGTTTACCCGGTTTTGATAAGGTTCCTGTGTATTATGTTACCAAGTATTTCTTTGACGCGGTATGGAAAGGAACATTAGGAACAAGGTCGGCAAGTTTAGCATTTAACTTCTTTCTGGCGATTTTCCCTGGTATTCTATTTCTATTCTCATTAATTCCATTTATTCCGATTCACGGATTTTTTGATAATCTTTTATTGAACTTGGAAGGAGTTTTACCGGCGAGTATAAAAGAACCAGTATTACAAACACTACACGATCTTATTGATAATGAAAGGGAAGGTTTTTTGATCTTTAACATTGTGTTAACGCTCTATTTTGCGAGTAACGGGTTGGATAATTTAATGACTCAATTTAACAATACCAATCTATTTCAAGAGAAAAGAGTTTGGTGGAAGAAACGATTAATAGCCATTGTGTTAGTCTTACTACTGGCGGTATTAACGGTTACGGCAGTTACTTTAATCTCCTTTACGAAGGAGATCATGGGGCTTTTAATTAAAATGGAATTAATTAACGAATCGGTTAACTGGTTTTTTGTGAATGCAGGAAGATGGATTATTGTAGTTTTACTTTTTTATATAGCTATAAGTTCATTGTATTATTTTGGACCAGCAAAAAGAAAGAAGTGGAAGTTCTTTTCAGCAGGATCGTCAACGGCAACAATTCTCATTATCTTATCCAGTCTTGGGTTTTCATATTATATTACCCATTTTAGTCAATATAACGCGATTTACGGTTCGATTGGAACAGTAATCATAGTCATGTTATATTTCCAGTTAAACTCCTTTATTTTACTATTAGGATTTGAACTCAACGCGAGTATCAGAATGGGGAGAAGTGAAGTGAACGCTGGCTAATTATTGATATAAACCCAGTAGCGTTTTAACGTAATTATTAACATCATATTGAGCAGCATATTTTACGCAGTTTTCGGAGATCCTTTCGTAGTCGCTTGGTGAATTGATGAGTTGAATAACCTGATTAGCAAAAAGCTCTGCATCTCTAGATTTGATCATAAATCCATTATCATTATCAGTCATGATGTCTCTATTTCCACCACCGTCAGTAGTGATTACAGGAAGGCCAGCAGCCATTGCTTCAATTAATGAAAGTCCGAAAGCTTCTTTTCTTGCTGAATGAACAAAAATGTGAGCTTTTTTAAGTTCTTCCTCTGGATTATTGACGAGGTTTAAAAAAGTTATTTCGTTCAATGAATTGGCTTTAGCAAGTTCTTTTACTTTATTTAGTTCTGCCCCATCACCTAAAAAAGAGAGTTCAAAATTGATTTTTTGACCTTTTAAATGTTTGGCGACTTGAACTAAAAACTCTTGCGCTTTATTCGCCGTGAATCTCCCAACAGCAATCAGTCTAACAGGAAGGTCTGTATTTATTTTTTTCGGATTTGATTTGAAGAGGTTAAAGTTGATACAGTTAGCAAGGAAGGTGACGCTTTCCTGTTTTCTTGCTAAATCATTCAATACAAACTCATGGCAGTCTTTAGAGATTGCAATAAGGTGTACATTCTTCTTTTTTAAAAGGTTTAAGTACATCCTTTTTTCAAATGAAAAGATAACCTTCTGTTTGATGTTTTGAACTTGGGGATTGTTTACTAGCTCTTTTCTATTGCTGTGAATGTGCGAAAAGAACTTGATGTTCTTAGCTTTTAATTGATAGGCAACTAAATCAGCTTCGTATAAATGACTGTGAATTACGTCAGGTTTGAAATCAGCAACCGCTTTTTCCAATTCTTTTATTTCCACAAGGTTACTTTTTAGGATTGAAGGTGTAAACGATGAAGGAATAACCTTAATGTTCAATTGATTAGTTATTTCACTGTATTCGTTTTCTGGTGAAAAAAGGATTAGTAAAACATCATGTCCTTGACGTTGCAGCTCATTACAAATATCAATACATATTCTTTCTGCACCTCCTCTTTTGAGGTTCGGAATGATGTGAATGATTTTCATGCTTAATTTAAAAAATCAGCGATGACCTCAAGAATTCTATTCGTAGCATTTCCATCCCATTTTTCCGGAATTTCTCCTTTCTTGTAAGTTCCTGAATTGATTTCCTCAACGTGTTTTAGTATTGCTGACTTATCGAGATCTAAAAGAGTATTCGATCCTATTTCATTGGTGATAGGGCGTTCAGTATTCGGACGGATAGTCAAACAAGGAACTTGCATAAATGTAGTCTCCTCTTGAATTCCTCCTGAATCAGTAATAACCCCTTTTGAGTTTCCTATTAATTTCATGAAGTCAATGTAACCTACGGGATCTGTAAGAATGATGTTTTCGCTAATTACATCCGCTAACAATCCGTTTTTTTCAAGGTTATTCTTCGTTCTTGGGTGGATAGGGAACACAACCTTTCCTTTTTGAGCAATGTCTTTGATCACACTAACCAATTCCGTAAGCTTCTCAATATTATCAACGTTTCCAGGTCTGTGAAAGGTAAATACAAAATATTCTTTCGGCTTTATATTCAGATCGTTTAAGATTTCTGAATTTTTAAAAACCGGTTCAAATTGAACTAATGAATCAATCATTGTGTTACCAACATAGTGAACATTCCCTTTGTCCTTTTGTTCTTCTTTCAAGTTTTTGATACCTGAAGGTTCTGTAACGAAAAATAAATCGGCTAATTCATCAATCACTAAACGATTAATCTCTTCGGGCATGGATCGATCAAAACTTCTAAGTCCTGCCTCAATATGTCCAACTTTATAACCCAATCTCGATGCAGCAACACCACAAGCCATTGATGAATTTACATCTCCAGGAACAAGTACAAGGTTAGGTTTTAGTTCAGTAACGTATTCTTCAAACTTCACCATCATTTCTGCAATTTTTCCAATAGCAGTTTCTGCTTCTAATTTGAAGATACAATCAGGTTTTGGTATTCCTAATTGCTCAAAAAATATCTCACTCATTTTGTAGTCGTAATGCTGTCCGGTGTGCAGAATCTTAAGTTCAAGATTGTCATATTTTTCAAAGCATTGTTTGAATTTTGTAATCTTAATAAGGTTTGGACGTGTTCCAACAACAACGAGTACTTTTTTCATTTGGAAATATTTGTTGCAAATCTAAGGACATCAAGCATATATACAAGGTCTAAATCTAATTATTTCAATTACTTTTGTTTAATATGTGCGGAATTAACGGTCTTTTTTCATCTTCAGCATTTCAAAACGAGCCTCTGGTTCAGCAAATGAACGATGCTATTAATCATCGAGGTCCCGATTTTAAGAGTGTTAAAACTTTTGGAGATTGGGCTTTTGGGCATGTTCGATTGTCTATTTTAGATCTTTCAGAGTCGGCTAATCAACCTTTTTTTGATGACGATCATATTTTAATTTACAACGGAGAAATTTACAATTTTGAAGAGTTAAAGAAAAAATATGGGTTTGATTGTAAAACGACCTCTGATACTGAAGTCGTTTTTTTAGGATTAAAACACATAGGCTCTAACTTTATTGAAGAGTTGAATGGAATGTTCTCCTTTGCCTTTTTGGATAAAAGGACAAATGAAGTCTTGATCGCAAGAGATCGTCTTGGAATTAAACCTTTTTATCTTTTTGAAAAAGACGGTACTATCGCTTTTAGTTCAGAATTAAAAGGGTTAAAAACAATTGCAAAAGAATTGGGAGGTTTTACCCGAAATCAATCCTCGATTAATAGCTTTTTGCACTTAGGTTATATTCCAAAACCACTTACCATTTATAATGAAATTCAGAAATTTGAACCTGGAACCTTCGCTGTAATTAAAGATGGTGTGCTTAAACGTGAAAAATATTGGAGTCCGGAGCTTAAAATCACTTCAGAGGTACTCTCAGACGAGGTTGAAGCGAAAAATCAATTAAACGATTTACTCCGATCTTCAGTAGAATATAGATTAAAAAGTGACGTTCCTTTTGGTACATTTTTAAGTGGCGGAATTGATAGCTCAGCTGTTTCGGCTATTGCACAGGATGTTTCTGATCAAAATATTAAAACGTTTAGTATTGGATTTAATAACCCTAAGTTTAACGAAGCCGAATTTGCTAAACAAGTAGCCACGCATATTAAAAGTGATCATCATGAATTTATGGTGACCGAAAATGACGCGAAGGAGTTAGTAGGCGATATTATTAAGTATTACGACGAGCCTTTTGGTGATAGTTCCGCAATACCTACAATGTTGGTTTCGAAGTTAGCGCGACAGGAAGTAACAATGACGTTATCTGGAGATGGTGGGGATGAACTTTTTCACGGTTATGGTTTTTATAACTGGGCAAATCGACTTTCGAATCCGATGGTGAAAGCAGGTAGAGGGTTGATAGGTAAAGCATTAAGTTTTGGAGATAACCGTATGAAAAGAGCATCTAGTCTTTTTTCATATCCTAAAAATCAATTAAAGTCTCACATATTTTCGCAAGAACAATATTATTTCACGCAAAAAGAAATAAACGAAATATTGATCGATAAGACTGATTACCCTAGTTTTATCGATCAAGAAGTGGCATTGAATCGAAAACTATCAAGTAAGGAGAAGCAAAGCCTTTTTGATATTAATTACTATTTGAGAGATGATTTATTAACAAAAGTAGATATTGCTTCAATGCGCTACTCTTTGGAAACGAGGGTTCCAATTTTAGATCACAGAATTGTTGAGTTTGCTTTAAATTTAGATGAAGGCTTGAAAATCAAAAATGGAGATCAAAAGTACTTGTTAAAGCAAGTGCTGTATGATTATGTTCCGAAGGAGATTTTTGACCGACCAAAAAGGGGGTTTAGTATACCGCTTCAAAAATGGTTAGAAACAGATTTGAAGTATTTAATTGACGATAATTTAAATAAGGCAAATATTGAGGCTGAAGGAATTGTAAAATATTCAGAAGTAGAAAAGCTATTAACACGATTTAGAGCTGGAGAAGGTTACTTATTTACGAGAGTTTGGGCTTTGGTGATTTTGCATGAATGGTTAAGAAATAATTAAGAATGAGAGGACTTATTACGATATGCATGTTGCTTTTGACTTTAGGCAGTTTTGGTCAAAATAATAATTCATGGAAAAACAGAAAACCATCAAATTCTTATTGGCAGCAGGATGTTGGGTATACCATAAAAGCTAAAATCGATGAGAAGAAACTTACGGTTACCGGAGATCTTGAATTGATTTACACGAATAATTCCGTTGATTCTTTAACGGAGGTTTATTTTCATGTTTATCAAAATGCTTTTCAAAAAGGATCTTACTACCATAATTTGCAAATAGAAAACGGTAGAAAACCTTGGTATGGATTATATGAGAATAAAGGCTTAGGTACCGCAGTAGACAGTATTGATTGTTCGAAAGGTATTGACTCTGTGATTTTAGACAATACGTTGATTAAAGTTCTTTTGAAGAAAGCGATTTTACCGCATGAATCAGTTGTTTTTAATCTTGATTTTAAAACCT
>Ga0209603_1001363_pt1 | contig 25558 bp, 41 predicted proteins | sample COGITO_mtgs_1206_FD_184812 | JGI IMG/M metagenome (GOLD analysis project Ga0209603, IMG submission 184812) | Pelagic marine microbial communities from North Sea - COGITO_mtgs_120607 (SPAdes) (version 2) | ecosystem: Environmental > Aquatic > Marine > Epipelagic ... | reverse complement strand
TATATTGAGGACGCAAATCTAAGTATACCTAGCAAGGTATACTTCGGGATCAGTCGACGCGGATATAGCCTTTATAACGAAAAAGACTATCAAGACTACCAACTAGACAAGCACTCTTTTAGCCTATATGGGGAGATTGACTACAATATTGATACAATCAATCCTTCCGAAGAATTAGCTAACAATAAACATTATCTTATTCGAGCTTCCACTAATAATATTGAGCGTAACGAAACTACTATTCGCCAACAAGAACTAACCGAAGATGAACTTCATTCACAAGTCACCTTTATGAGCAAAAAAACATTCAACGTCGCAAAACTAAACTGTATTGCTAAAAAAGAAACACTCACCAAAATACCACTAAAGCCTAATTCACTAATACCATTTCCTACTCCTGATGTTTGCCCAAGCCAGCACTTCGCCTTCGACTTTCCTAAACTCACAAAGAGTGATCAATTATTTTTAAAGCACGAAATTAAACGAATCCGAAACAAACGATTTTGGGTAATAGACCAAAAAATAGCTAACAACCAATATAGAGATAGCCATGAAATAGAACACGATATCGAAGTTCATGAGCTTACTATAAACTGCATTAACAGTAGACCTAATTGGCAACCTCCAGCACCCAAAGACGAGCCAGAAACAAAACTGGACTCTAACACTATGGGAGATGAATATGCTAACTCTGAGAACACCCAATACGATAATGAGCCACCATTGCCGAACGACATGCCGCCTCTAAAAGATAACTCAAAAACCTAAGATTAGTTTACTTTGTCTTTTGCTTATGATACTATAACTTTCTTTTATAAGTATCCGAGCTTACAATGATAAAGTATCTGAAAAAACCTTGCGAGCAATGTCCCTTTTTGAAAAGTGATGTGCAACCTAAGAATCAAGGTTGGTTAGGCGAAGCCCGAGCAAGGGGCATTTATGAGTCGATAGCAGCTCATGACAACGGCTTTCCTTGCCATAAAACCGCAACGCTCGATGATGATGATAATACCATTACAACAGGGCGTGAAAAGCAATGCGCGGGCGCTTTAATACTCCAAAAGAAACAAGAATTTCTATGCCAACCGATGCGCATACTGTATCGACTCGGCAGACTAGACCTCGAAAGTTTTCAAGATGAGGGCAAGGTGGTGGATACGCCTGAAGAATTCATTACTATGCACCGACGACAAGGCCGTTAGTACTACCTCTGATTCATTGTCCGCAATAAAACGAACCGAAAAGGGGCGTAGTAGCCTCATCTACCTCGCCCTCATAGGCGAGGCAGTATCATTACTTTTTCAGCAACACACTCTGATAGGCTACATCTAATTTAGCTAACGAGCCTCGCTTAAAAGAGACAATCACTCGATTGACATTATAAAGATGATCGCCAGTCAATAAGAGAGATTGCACCTTAATAAATTCCGCACAGGCGGGATCTTCCACCAAGTTAAAATGAAAGTCCAAATTTTCCCCCTCTCGACGATGAATCGTAAAATGAATAGCGGTAGTTGCATTCGCAATAAGACTGGCTTTTTCAAGCACCCAGCTCGGCCCATCATTAAAACTGTAATTCGCTTCATGGACGTACATCTGTGCGCCCGTACTGGCAAACTGAGCAAGTACGACAGCGATACCGGGCATATGAATATCCGGTAAGTCATCGACGACCAGTACGGTACGATTTCTGAACGAATCATCCTCTGAAATTCGCATACCTAGTAATGGCGCAATCGCGGAGCGATACTCTGCCAGTAACATTCTCGCTCTTTCAGCCTCGTCTTTAAAATACGGATCGTAAACAACCACCGTGATAGCGGAAACTTCCGATAATACAACCGATGAAATGGCTGAGTCTTTTTGGTACGTTTCCTCTGTACCAAAGGAGAGCTGCTCGTCGAGCTGACGCAAGCGGGCATATACCCCGTCAAGCAGAGCTTTCAGATCGGCATTCTTATCCCAAGTTCCGTTACTTAATACTTCATCAAAACTTTCCCATTCGGTCGCCTTAACGACCATATCCGCCCACAGCCCTTCAGTGATATCTTTAAAGGGCCTTAAAAACAAATCGTACAATTCAATCACACAACGCTTGTCATCCGAATTTGGCCTTAATGCACGACCAAGGCTCTGGTAAATATCGTCATAAACCCCTGCTATCAACGCCGACTCTAAAAACGCCGCCACCGCTTTATCTTGCCAGTCAGGTTTATCTTTGGTCTGACAGTAAGCTACTAGCGGCACTGAGTAACCATTTGACTTCAATACATCGAAAGCGCGATGATCGACATGCGTTAAGCTTTGTTTGCCTGACGTATCCACCACCATAATATCTTTTAAGGTGACGCGACTGGCAGTGGCCAAAAACTGTTTCGCAATACTTCGATGCAAGAAGAAGACGCCGCCTTCTCGTGACGCCGTCGCCAAAGGCACTCCTAAGTAAAAATCAAGTCGGCACTGGGATAGGCCACCACGAATATAGGTTAGACCGCCAAAGTCGCTCGATGTCAGATCCGATAGTGCGTCAACCTCTGGCTTATGAAAGATCTTCTGCAAAGGTTCGCGCTCATCAAAAAAATCCATGACTACCTCATGCCAATTCGCATCGGTAATACCTTTTTCAAGTAGACGGTCGAGTAATATCTCTTTCTTGAGAGTCTTGAGGTATTTCAACTCTAACGGCTTTAACGACTGAATAAGCCTCATGCCTTTTTGATTAACTTGATCTTTCCACGGCGATTGTGGAGCCGTATGGTAGGCACTCCAATCAATTTTACTTATATTGACTGACATCTCATTAAAGTTATCCCAACCGTAAGTTTGGGCTACGATGTTTTGACAACTAGACAGGGACAGTTTTACGTCGTTTTTTTGAGTAGCTTGTGAAGGCGCTTAGCTTCTTTTTTGACAGGACTTAGTGTGGTAAAAACAATTTTCATAATAAATACTCGCTCATTAGGGTTAAATTAATTGCGCCCTTAATGCACGAAATCCAACCGCCGAAGCAGAAGAGTTCTATTATCAAATTGTTCATTAAGTGTCCTGAAGACTTGCTCCGCAAATGCGGTAAGGGCAGCACGGCGCTTAATCGCCGAGAAGGACAGTACATCACAAGGAAAATAATATGTAAAGTATTATTTGGTGACAATACAGTGTTGACATTAAGCTGCATAAGTGATAATATAGAGCCATCAAACAAGAGGAACTTTCATGACCCATTTTAACTTCTTATTAAATCACGACAATGAGTTGCCACAAGCGTTGGTACGTACCTTATCGAAATTACAATGGGAGCTAGGCAATGACAGCGACTATATCGACCTCATCACCTATTCTCAATATGAAGAGGCAACAGCCGAAGGTATGGGAGATAGCCAAAACTTTGTTCTTCGCGCCGCATTCAATACCGAGGATAAAATCTTGTCTTTTGTTTTAGGAGAGGATCATGGTGGCGGTGTCATCAATGAAGAATTATTTGTCTTTGACGTCAATACAGACCCTATCAAGCAGTTTAAGGTATTTTTGTCTACCATCGAAGGCACCCGATTATCTTACACCGTAAATGAATACCCTAATGCATTTCAAGACATCATCGACAAGCATCAAGCGCTTTGTAAAATACTTAGCAGCCCTACTCAATGATTTTTGTTTACTTTCAGTCTATTTTATGATAGTATAAATCAACTTAAAGGAGAAACTTAATGAATTTGGAAAAAGACACACTAACTGTTAAAAACAAGATCTTAAAAGATCTTATTAGTAATGACAGAGTACTTATAGAATACGCACCACCAGCTCTAATCACTTCAATTGAAGGCTTTATGAGCGAGGTCGATGCTAAACTATCAGTTGTTCGAAATAAGGACGATATTGGCGATGCTGCACGAATGCGAAATAGTGGTCAAAAAGTTGTCTTTGTATTCAATAGCAATATCACTCCTGACAGTTATTTTACAGGAACATCTAGCAAAGTAGCTCTACCTACCGCCCTACTCAACCGCTTTGAACTTAATTATTAATATGAAGCGCATATTATTTCACGGAACCGCCCATGCCATTTCGGCTTTTACCGAAGCCTCTATCGGCCTTGGAAGCGATCCAAACTCCGCATTAGGCATACATACGACGGACGATCCTATCTATGCCTCGGAGTATGCCTTACGCTCTCAGACAATTGATACCGACACACAAGAACCCACTGTACTTGTAATCGAATATATATCCTCCGAGCAACATTACATTAATCATTACGAAGAGTTTTTCGGTGATGAGGATGATGAGACTAACAACAAAGCGTACTTTTCTGAATTAAGAGGCGAACTGATTGAGGAAGGGATTGACTTGGTCGATTTTGAGGGGGGCGATGAAGGTATTGTTGCGCTTTTATGCCCTGAAAAAATTAATATTATTAATCGACTCACTATTGAGCAAGCCAAAGTACTTTCTGATCATCTAAATAACATGAATATTCATTGGGACAGTCCTGATGACATATTAATTGCAATTAATTTTTTGCGTAGGCAATAAGTGTTGTATATATCTCATGTCTATTCCTGTGTTAAAAATTATCTCTATATTCCGCTATACCACATTTGTTATCCCAATAAAACCAAAAAACAAATATAAGAGTCGTTAAAAATTCAGAGTATTCTTGTGTTCCTTCCCACAACATAAGTAGAGTCGGCTCAATAAAAATAAGACTGAAACCGAGAACCATTAGTCGAGGAAAGCTATTCAATAAGTTTAATGCCATGTAGGTTTTAATCCTTGCTCGTATCATCAAAGCCTTTTAGGGCATCTTCTTTCCACTTTTGGTCTTGCGCATTATGCCGATCAGCAACACGTTTTGCGTCCAGAATAGAACTATAAGTTGAATCCGATTCAAATTTTCCTCGAAGCATTTTTCGTGAAGATTCGGCTCTTGTCTTTGATTCTTTAGGCATCACACTTCCCTAGTTATTAATTAACTTACGCATACGCTCAAAAATGAACGTATGGAGTAAATCAACTAAGCCAGTTCTTAAATTTAAACACTTCTATTAATTCATTTTGAAACTGTTCTATTTGTTTGCTGTTCATATCAACAATTGCAACTGGTCAATTCATCGTTTCTCTAAGTGCCATTTGCTCCATTTGATTGGATTCAAATGACTCTGCCTGAGTGATAACCTTTTTTATTTTTGGAATGCTATTCATTGAGTCTGCATTTAACGCTGCTTGTACTGACATTTTTTTGTATCCTTTTAAATAATGACTTAATTGCCGCTGCTTGTTCAGCAGTTAACGTAAAGACTTATTCCTTTCTCGCAATTTGACCCATAATTAAGTCCACCTGATTATGATTTTATTTTTCCCATATGCATATTCACTAACAATATTGCGATCCAATGATAATTTTGAAATATACTCAATTGCATCTACAGAAAGTTCATTATTAAATGTAAGTGTTACATATCCGTCTTTTTCAATAACTACAATATCTTTACATGTTACGCCTTGTGTTTCCAAGCAAGTATAAGCTTCGCTAACATGTTTATTATCAATAGAGGTTATGATTTCATCATATCGTGATTTTAGTTTATAGTAGTTGAATATATTAATACGATAATCACCCCACGAGTCGGTATTGGTTTCTTTAGCATATTCTTTTAAAACCATAAATCTAGCGGTGAAGTTTAAGCTGGAATATTTTTCTTCGACTAGCTCATTAGCAAAATACGTTATCGGAAACACCATAATGGTGAATACTATGGACATAAGACCATATTCCATCTTTTTTGATATCAAGCCTGTAATGGATTGCCATCCTCTGCAATGATGGCATTTAATAGCTTTTTCATTAATATCATTTTTGCATAAATTACATTTCATCATTTCATTCCTCGCTCGCCATTATGTTTAGATTTAAATAAATATAGCCATATTAATTTGTTTATATTGTTACTTCTGTATTTTTCACAAATACTTCAGGAATCAATAATATCTCATTATCTTTATTGCACTGCTCATAGATCCTATCAATATCAAGTTTTCCATTCTCTAGCTTATAATCATCAACATCAAAACGTTGATGAACTCGCAAACGAAAGCAAAGCTCACCATCACCCGTATTATTTAGAGTGTAATGCCCTTTAACTGAACGCTCTAACGTATAAGACCTCTCTGTAGATAAAAAGGATGCTTTAACATTAATCTTTTGCAAAGGCGCATCGGTTGATTGATCTTTGACAGCAGTAGCTATCAGAATAACATCTTTTTTTAACCCTGAATGCTTCCGCATCTCATTTACCATTAACAGGGATATAACCATAATAGTAATGATGAGAAGCAATTCAATTAAACCAAACCCTTTTGTACTTTTAGTCATATTTATTCCTCTTCATACCAAGAGTCAGCAATGGCAGTAGCTGAACCGTCATAATCACCTATATCTTCTGAATCTTCCATGCTTTAAACCCTTGTCGTTAAATTCGTTTAATTGCTATTTTATAAACCTGATTTCGATCACGTTTACCGACAGCAACCACTGATATTAATACGTCACTATCCCGCACCTGATACACCAGCCTATAACCAGCGCTACGCAATTTAATTTTATAGCAATCTTGCATTCCATTTAATCGAGAAGATTCGATGCGTGGATTATCTAATCGCTCAACCAACTTCTTTTTAAACTGTGACTTGATTGTAGAGTCTAATTTATCCCACTCTTTTTTAGCTTCTTGTTTAAATACAAGATTATAGGTCATCGATCCTGACCTCTATTTCTGGCTGGCTTTCACGCTCCTTAACTAAATTAGCAAGCTCAATATCTTCTAGTTTATCCATCAAAGCTTCATAAGCATCAGCAGGAACACAATAGAAAGCTGGCTGGTTTCTATTTAAAACCGCGACAGGAAAACCATCTGCTTGATCTACAACAGCCATAGGATTCTTTTTCAACTCACTTATGCTAGTAGAGTTATCAGCTAAAATAGGTCTGATTGTTTGCATCTCATTAAACCTTTATGACTTAATTAAAGTACTAAATATAAGTCTCGCGAAGCATAAAGTCAAACAAAAAGACCTTTTTAGAGGTCTTTTTGTTATAGTTATTCATTCCTCGGTTGATAATTCAGTTTCAATGCCATTATTAATTAGCATTCTATTAATCAATTTAGTGTGCCTTATCCATGCTTTGTCAGCATCATCGTCGCCACCTCCAATCATGCCCTCACAATCACCGGATAGCTGAATAATCGCATCTAGCTGAGCCTTTGTGACTTCTAATTTCATGACACTCTATTCCTCACTGAACACAGTCAGATCACACTTGGCTTGCTGGCCTGTGATTGATGACGCGAACTGCTCCGCGCTCATCTCTACTTCAATAACGTCATCGCCCATTTTATCTGAAACCTTCATGAGATATGAACCATTGGTAGTTTTAGAAAACGATATGTTCCCTTGCTGTTTCATTGGTTTTAATCCCCTGTCAGTGCTTTGCGAACAAATCTTCTGAATTTTGCCTTGGATGAGCCTTTAGGAAAAGTATCAACTGCTTTCAAATAGTGTTTTTCTGGCAAGCTCAAGTTGTCAGCTAAAGTACGCACTTTAAAAACCTTTATTCGGTCTTGATATAGAACCCACGCTATGTAACCCAAAATTGCAATCCCAAATATTTTTGACATATTTATTCCTTACTCGCAACGAGTGGGGAAATTCTTTCCGCAATCTGTACATTCTTGATTAAAGCTTGCACCTGACGCGCCATCGTCATCAGCCACACGTACTGTCGCTTCACAATGAGGGCATTCACATTCGTAATAAAACACCCTATAAGCCTTAACTTCGCTTACTTCTTTGTGCTGAAAGTGCATTGAAGATGGATGGACTGTGTTGTTTTCATCTTTTAATGGCATAGCTTTAATCCTCGGTTACTTTTTTGTTAGCTTTGTACATCTTAATGGATGTATATATGGCTGCGGCACACAACATTATTGAAGCAACAATAATGTGGTCAATCCGTCCATCATTCATGTACGCAAATACCGTATAAGTTAACCACCCAATAACTGGGATTGATATTGACGAAAATGCCTTCCAAAACTTATTCAAAAAGACCATATGTGTTTATTCCTCTATTAATTTTATTTTATAATTACGCATTTTCACAATCAGGATCTTCCCAATCATTATCGTGCTCAAGGCACGTATCACAGGCATTACAATCCCAACAATAAGCACACCCACAATCGTTACCGCCACAACTACAGCAGTTATACATTTTTTCACAAGTGGCGGAGGGCATTTTTAGATTCCTTATCTAGCTAAAGCAGCTAGTGTGGTTCAAATAATATGCTGCTTATTATACTCGTGTACACGATTATTGCAAGTGTTATTTATCAAAATAACCGTTTGCTTTAGCAAACTGATGAATCTCGATAATGGCCTGTTTTGGATTGCCAGATTTAGCAATAAGATCGGCCTTGATCTGTTCCAGTAATTCAGCATTATCAGATGGTACAACCTCAACCCTAAATAATGGCTTTCGCTTCTTGTTGTACTTTAAATCTTTATTTGGCTTATCTTTTTTCTCAACCATATCGCTGTACCTCTACTCAATGTTTCTTAATGTTTTATCGAATGCAACTTGTATGCGTTCAAAATTTGGGTCGATATATTCTAAAGTCATGGATGAATCTTCGTGACCTAAAATTCGCTGTATTGTTTCAAGTTCTACGTCTTTCTGATCTAGCCATGTTGCAAGCGTTCTGCGGCCTGAGTGTGACGAACCACCTTGCAAACCAGCATCTTTAAATAACTCACTAATAAGGTTTTGCAATGAACCACAAACCCTTGTGGTTTTCGTATTACCTTCGGCATCTTTGTATTTTTTGTCTCTAAAAGCCATTTTGCGCCAGTAGCGACCTTTTTTAGTGATCGAAAATAAAGGCCAGTCTTTCTGTAAACCTCTGTACGTATCGTCACCCGATAAACATGCACGTTCTTCTATTAGTTCATCAATCCACGCTTCAATGGCCTTACGATGGCTTTTATAGAGAATGTAAGCTGCTCTTGGCTTACCTGTTTTTGTGTAACCACCTTTGATAACAAAAGTGGTTCTTAATTCATTTGTTTCTCGGATCAGATCGGAAACCTTGAATTTTGCCACTTCGTTGATACGACAACCACTGCCAAATAACATCCAGATAATAGCTACATTGCGCTTGCCTAGAGAGCCACGAGAAGATTGCCAAAGAATATTTTTAAACTGTTTCTTTGTCGCAACCTCGGCCTTACCTTCGCCCTTTTTTTGCGTTCTAATCAACCGTTTTATCGGTCTATATCCTCGCATATCAACCCTAAATGTTGCCTTATTCCCATGTAGTATATATTTGATGTTTCAAAATAGCAACACCGCATAAACCCTCGCAACCGAGGAATGTTCGCAAGTGATCTTGTTAAAAAATAAAAAAGAAAGCCCAACGTATGTTGAGCCATCTACCATTAAAATAGATTATTCATTCGTGACATCATCAACTAGCTGAGAGCGAAGATTGAAATCAGGAATAATAGCGTCAGGTTTGAATGTGATTCTATATTGATAAACACTAACTTCATGAGCAGATAGTTGCTCAGAAAAATAAGTAACATTATCTGAGCGACCAAGTTGATGCTTAACGAACTCTCCATCATCTGTTTTGCATGTAAATGAAACTTTATGTCCTGAATCTTTCACGGAGCATAACCCTGTTACAGAAAGTATGTAATCGCCAGTAATACCGTTGTAAAAAACAACTCGCCTTACTATTTCAAAATTGTCTGCCGCTTTTGATAGGTTGCTTGATGCAATATCTGCATCATCATTGCAACCTGTTAAAGCCAACATTGATATCGCTAATATTGCTAATAACTGCTTCTTCATTTTGCTTTCCTTTTTATATTAAAATTAATTTTGTTAATTTGAGAGTTAAAAATTACATTTCACTCAATAAATGCTTATGATTTTGAGTGATCATTGTGGTAGATTACTTAGTTTTGTAATATAGCTAAATTACTGTCAACCTTTTCAATTTCAGAATATTTAACAATTTTAGTGTTTGTTGATTCAGCGTCAAACTGTTCGTCAGTAGGGTACACATTCATCGTTTCTTCGTCTGTATTATCAGTCCAAACTTTAAATACTTTTCCTGACTTAGTTTTACAATATAAATTACTCATTAATCTGAATTCCTTACTCCTGAATATGCACTTATTATACTCGTGTACACGACTATTGCAAGGCTTATTTAGTCTGATTTGAAAATTAAATTCCCCGACAAGTTCTTTTTGAAGCAATAAAAAACGGCTCTGTTATGAGCCGCTTTCAAGTTAACTTAGGCATCCATCGGAAAACTTAGTTAATTAACATAAATAAATTTCGAGAAGCCGCCTTTACTGCAACAATTTTTAATTGACTTGATTTTTTATTTGTGATATTATATGACCTCAAGTCGAGCATGACTTGTTGATAAATACTGTCGATGCTACAGGGCGCGAACGCTGAATATTCAGTTTGCCGAAAGCCATATTTACTTAACTCAACATCTTTCATACCACGAGGGGCGTTGTAGTGTTCGCAGCAACCAATTAACCCTCTAAAGAAGGTAAAAAGATGAAAAAAATTACAATTACCACTGACATGCTTAAAGACATAGCAAAACACAACGCTGACTTCCTCCAATCTCATGGAGTTGATGGCGCAAGCTACAATCGACTGCTTCAAGCACAGTCCCAGTATTTTTTTGGCAAGCCTTACGAGGCGGCATTAAAGACCGATCTGGTACACTCTCAATCAGCAAATGAAGATACTTGTCGAGTTGTTCTTCTTCACTTTCCGAACCACGATCCAATCTTAACGCTCGATGGCGAATACTTTTATGGCAACAGTTCGGAATTACTGCGCCAACTGGAGGTTCGCGATCAGGCTATACAGCTATCAAGAACATTAAACACAGGCTGGAGAGAAGTCATTCTTCCACAAGCATTAAGTGATGATGATGCGGAAGATGATAACAACATTATTGGCCTTGCCGCTCAGCTTGGCATTTTTGATCACAAAGAGACATTGCTAGAACAACTGATGGATGGAAAAGAAGTCCTTGTCCATCAAAACAAAAGCCCGTATGGGATTGATAGCGAGATGAACGAGAACTTGATGGGGGCAATTGAGGAAGATAGCAATCCTATGGATGTTATTGTCTGGCATGTCGAATTTCACCACAGTTTAACGGGGGAGCCAATCGAGTGCTTTTTCACTCTTAATGATATTGCCAAGGCTAAGCCGATTAATGGCAACACAGCCGATTGGCTGGTCACGGAAGTTGGCAAAGAAAAACCCGCTCAAGTGAAAATCATTAATTCGTAGCTCAACCCCAAACACTGCGCCTTAGTGGGCGCAGTCACTAACGAACCAAACTTGGCGCACAGTCCACCACTAAAGCTCGCTCAAGCTCGCCACGCTCAATCTTAGCCCGCTCGATGATCTTAACCAATGATAAGTTCATGGCACTTCCTTCATGCGCCCAATCCGTACCTGATAACAAGCCCTTGACGTCGGATAATAACATCTGGACTTTCTCGACCCCCTCCTTGCTGAAGTCCTTGAGTTGGTCACTCACAAACATTTTGCTTTCAATTGCATTAGGGCGAATGAAAAATTCACGCTGAGAACTCTTTGACTTATCCACCAGCACCATCGTAACCTCCGGGATAGTCATTTTCGGACTGGCCTTCACAGTATAGACAGACTCCCCTTTCATTCGGTAACCCGACTCAGAGACGTTCACGCCGTCAATATGCCTGATAGGGTGTGACGCTCGCTGGCTCATCAATTGTGCGGAGGTCAGTGACGTTTTATCCATGCGATGCTTCACTCGTGAGGCCGACTCTCTAACATCATACCCCAGCGATTGTAGTTTTTTATATACCCCTTGCGCGGACTGAGACACGATACTATCGGAACCAACTCGTTTGCCTTGTGATAGTTTTTCTTCAATAAGCAAGCGATACGCTCTTGTTCCTAACCCCTTACCTTGATCCGCCTCATTCACATCACTGCGCAGGATCACCACTTCATCGTCACTTTCCAAGTACTGCAACGTGCCAACTTCACGACCCTCGAACTCAATAGGCCTGACATACACCGACTCACCTTGCTTATTCACCTCGACGGGCACCTCGGGCGACGGAATGATTAATTTTGTTTGTGTAAGCTTGTCCATCATAGTTTTTAGATACTTTGCTTGAATAGTGCTTAATGCCACTGGCTCGCCTGCCGTTGAGGGTGACAAGTCCATAATGGCGCGGGCCTGCATATGGGCTGCCTGAATATATCGATTCGCCTCGATAACTGACTCAGGCAGAGGCGATTGCGCCCCATCACCCATCATCGGCACTTGCACAACGACTTCTTTTTCCGACGACATTTCAATGTCTGGCTTTGCGGGCCGGGACATGACTTTTAATAACTGCACCAAAAAATCTTCATCGCAGGACTCAATATAATGCGATGATAGCTCAATATCATGAGATTTAAACTCAAACACATGCCTGTCGTTTTGCTCATCCTTATAGCTTTGCAAAAACCCCTCTAAATCAGAACGCAACTCATCATCAAATTCTTCAGAATAAATAAACTCACCCAACATACCCATACCCTTATACCGATCCTGTCTGACCATTATACCACCAAATAACGGGATTTATAAGCGAAAAAGGCCATTTCTGCGTTGCTTTTTGCTTTTACTTATGATACTATAGATTAATCAAAACAAAGGGAATATCTCATGTCAAAGTTGCCAAAATCACATTCTGAAGCCGTTACTCAATTTTTTGCCACGGCTGTCGAAGCTGAACTCTTAGATACTGCCAAGACATTGTTAGCGACGTTTGAGCATGATATTGACAAATCAAGTCACGAAATGGAAATGGCCATGTATGACGTATTGCGAAGCGATAATTCCGCCATGGCCGAGTTCGTAACTCAAAATGGCTTCAGCCTATCAGCTTCGCAAATCAGCCGTATTATTAAAGAGTCCCCCATTAATACCTTTAGGGTGTTATTTACTGAACACAAAGGCTACTTTGAGCGACAGGAGGCTCGTGGCAAGTCCACAGCCATAAAAGCACTTGAGGAAGATCGAGTCGAGCTATTACCCTTTCTCAAGGAGCAAGGCATGAACTTCAGCAAAAAGGAGTTGCCCCTAAAAGACTTCTTACTTGATTTTTCTTATTACAAAGGAGAAGACGCCATGATTTATATACTGAGTCAAAATATGTATACTATGGACGATTTTCATGAGCTTGATAGTGACCATAAATCCGTTTCGCTACACCGACTAGGGAGTCAACGCGCCGACTCAACCTCCGTAGTCGAGGCGATTGATAATAGTGATCTTGCGCCGATACTCTTGGAGCAGGACTTGATTGACTCTGCCCTAAAAAACGGCGGCGTGCCCATAATTAAAGCCGCACTAAAGGCAACAGGAAAGATCGAGAACCCAAACAATATTATTGTTGATACAACCAAATTCATTAGCAATCCATTGGCCTTTGATGCGGTACTGCCATTTGAAAACCGAGACGTCTTTCGCAATACAGAGCTGCATCGCTTTTACCACATGTGTTATGCGACATTAAAAAGCAACAATCCAGACTCGCTTAGAGTACTTAACAAGCACGCTAACCTAACCAACTTCTTTCGACCATCTACCGAACGAGACAACTCAACAGAGGTGATTAGCGTCCTCAGAGCTGCTTTTGATGTAATTAGAAGTCAAGAAATGGCCGACGCCTTTTACGCGCTTTTACCTGATGACTTTTTTGCAAACAATCACATCACAAGCACGATCATTCGTGAAAGCATGAGAGCCGTACACATAGCTCCATTTTCAAAAACAATGTACATCATGATGCAAAGCAAACAAGCGACCTTTGACTTAGAGCAGCTAACCACAGCACTAGAAGCGGTGGATCATTGCGAATATTTTGACTTCACGATCTCGCCAAGAACCGCACCTCAACTAAGTTTTGTTGCCATACTAAAGCAGGCCGCCAAAACAGGTACGCAAGGCGTGTTTGATAAAATACATACACATTCGCGCTTTTATAATAAGAGCTTGCCTCAAATCACCTCTAGCTTACGCACCAACTATAACAGTGCAAATAACGAAGTGAAGCATAAGGCACTACAGGCGGTCTACTTAATGGCCTCTGCCGATAAAAAAACACAAACTGAATGGCTAGACGCTATTTTTAGCAAGCCTATCGAAGCGAATGATATTGCCTTAAATATTGCGCTCAATATATGGGAGATGCAACCGTATGACATCTTATCTTTACCTGTATCTGAAAAAACAAAAGGCCAAGTAGTAAAAATAATTGGGTAACACTTTTGTGTTGACAAGATTGATTAATTCTGATATGATGTAGACATCTTAATAAAAGGAATAAAAAATCATGACAGACACTAATTTATCACCAAAGGCTATTGTTTCTGTAACGCAAAAGGGTAAGCGATTATTACCAATGGATTTCCCTTGGGCAAATGGCGTTCTTGTTAGCCTGCAAGGAGACTTATCTGATTTAGATAACCTTCAAAATGAACTTAACTCAATTAAGCAACTAGTCAACCGAGATATTTCAAAGTTTGACTTAAACCTTAAAGACTTCGCCATTAAGATAGTATGGCATCAATAAGGAACTCTCTATTGTGAGCAAAAAATGCTTTATTCTAAAGTGGATTGATAAACTACACTTAAAGAAATCAAAGCCCGAGAAGGGAACCTCTGGGCGGTTCAAGATCACTAGATACAAGAAATTCGATGACTCGGTCGAGAGCTTTAAAAGGCGACAAAAAGAACAAAAAAAAGCGAACAAGCAGGCTAATTGATAACCAAACACACTTATTTTAATTTCAACCATTGACTTTGTGCTTTGCTTTTGATATTATAAGCATCTTGTCAAAGCGCAACAATCTAAATGCAATTTACGGAGAATTATAAAAATGCAAAAGAAAATTACTATTTCGGCTAACATTCTAAAAAGTGGCTTCTCAATCACATTCCCAAATGCCGAGACTGAAATGCCTAACCTGAATCACAGAGCTATCGGCGGATTTCAAGTAGTATCTAAACAACCTATCATTAAGCATGATGACATCAAAGCCGTGATAGAGAACATTATTGAAAAAGAAGCGCTTCCATTTAAAATTCACTCCTTCACACCTATCTTGAAGTTAGGTCAAAGCATGCTATATCAAGCAGAAATTAGCGAAGTCAGCACTAAAGCTGATACTCCGTCTAAATCAGACTTTGAGATTACTTTACACAAGGACAAATCAGCAGTCGCTTTTGCATCTAAAAATAATGTAAGAAATGAAGTTGTTGAGCTAGCGACACAAATAACGGGCATACCAAAAAGTCAATTTGAAACAAGCGTTTGTAGCAAGATTTATTTAAGCAATCAAGAGTTCGAGGTATTAATGTCCGCAATGCCTCTACTGTTAAAGCAAATTAACGAGCATCGCGACATCTTTGTTTCCCTCTCCAGCGACCTTTACGTCGACTATGTCCACGAACAAGGGATCTCTTTATCAAAAGGGAGCGAAAATAACGAAACGGTTCTCAAATTAGATAAGGCCGATCTTTTAATGGTGCGTGAACATGCCAATTCGATTAATGCGTTTTTTAATGCAACTCGCCAAAGCATGGACTCTTAATCACAAAGTAACACTTATAAGAGCATGAACCTTGCACTCCACGGCATCATATAGGCGCAATAAGTGGAACACAGTATGCTCCTACAAGGCCGACATTAGTTGGCCTTGTTTTTTTCTGCTACCCTGAACTAATAAAAACAGACACGAAAGGTAATACATGAACACCATAGTTATTGTGACTTTAATAATATTTTTACTGGTAGTAGTAATCATTATTGCTCCAACAGGTAGTCGGGATTGCTGTGAATGCAAAACTCCAGACTACAAAGAGCATGAAGGATTAAGTAATGTATTTTGTCCGCTAGAGACCTGCGAAAAATGTGGTCATACACGCGAGTCGTATTTTTAATAGCTTGACAACCTTCTGTCCATAAATCAAAATACATATCCTATTATATTATTAATTTAAGAGTAATTATTTATGGAAACACCCCAAGACTGCCTGTACCGCAAGTTAGGAAAAGGTGCATTAACTTTTGCATTTTTTTCCGTTATATTTATTCTTCTTTCAGAGGCACTACCCCTAACCATACTTGGCACATCAACTGCGACGTTAGCCTCTTATGCCACTTATAGTACTGCGGTAGCCATTGCCGTGGGCGCATTACTCTTCTTTAAGTCCAGCATGTTGTACTCCACTACCCATGATCCTGCAAAAGAACCAAGTGGCAGTAAAAAAAACAATAACTCCTCTAAGAAAAGAGCCAAGAACAAGCGAAGAAAATAAGTAACCTCAATAATAACAACCATGATTCTACCTAAAAGAATCATGGTTTTTTAGGTAGAACTTAACTTTGTTATAGATTTTAAACAAAAATGGAAAATCAATGTCTTCTATTCCAAACCTAGCACGCATTTCCTATCCTTCCAACAAGGAATCATCAGAACAGGCCACTGAAGCGCTACACACCTTTGGATACTATTTCGATCATCAAGAAAAGAAGAAAATTACACCCTACAGCGAAATAAAAGTCGAAAATAATGAAAACGAAGAAAAGTTTAGCTTAATAATCGAAAAACTTCGAAACGATAAAGGGTTTTACCTAGCAACTTTTGGCAAGACTGTTCGAGACCATGCCATCAAAGCATTGTTTTTGCGACACCCTGAACTACAAAAAAACAAGAACTTCAAAGAGTTAGCCTTGTCGCAATTTAAAAATGCTTTTTTAGATACCATCATCGAATATCCTGAACATTTTGTCCGCAAAATAAAACACCCTTACATAAAAATGCTTCTCAGCATAAAGCAGTACAGACTCAACCCAAACAACTATAATATAGTCTGGATCGATGACATTACATTTTTTGACAGTAACGCAATTCCCTCTTTTTTTGGTCAGCCATTGCCAACAAACACCTTGCATGATCTCACTCACTATGATGATAAAAACATCATGTGTTATTCCGAAGGAGATGTCGCTCTCGCCATGCTCGACGCCTATTGCGGAAAAACACTCACACTAGAAAAAGGATGGACTAAAGAACTAGAGGCGCGTTCAGAGAAAAAGCACGTGAAAAAACAAGCATGGCTAAACGATCTGACACTCGCGTTTCAACCAAGACAGCTAGGAAAGGCCTTGCGACAAAAAGAATTGATAATCAATGACAAAAAAAACAAGACGAAACTAACCCATAAGCAATGGCTACTGCTGATACGAGACTTATCAATGAAAATCATGAACAGCGACCAAAAGCCTATTCTCGACGACATACTATATAATGCTCCGAACACATTATGCTTAATGACATTAGGTACTAGCTACATAACCGCCATTTCTAATGGTAGCGAAGATGATAAAAGTACCATTGGACAGTTTATAGCATCTCTTGGACACTACAGAATGCCGTTTATTGTATCAAAGGAAGAAGTTCAACATGCCGTTATTCAAGGCATAGTTTTATTACTTCAAAACACATCTGTCTATAAAAAATCAAAACTCTTGGCCGAAAAATCCATCAAGACTGCTGCGCCAATTACCTTGACAATTCAACAAAAAGAACAACTTTTTGATCTCAATTATATAGAAAACCAGCTGATTCAGTCATTAAGATTCCCTATTAAAACCCACTCACTAACAACCAGAATTTTTGGACTACTCGTCAATAAGCATAATCTGAGTGCTGACGAATCTATTACTATGATATCAAAACTTCTGCCGGGAATTAATCTCAACAATAAAGACCTAAAACCCAAAAAGCCTCTTAAAGAAACCATTCACGATCAAATAAAGCAGCTAAATGATTACCATGAAGTAATTAAAGTTAAGCACAAAAAAGAAGCTCTAATAGACTTGTTTTTCTGTGCCTCTTCAACAATTCGTGACAGTAAAGAGAAGATAAACAAAGGGATTGGTACAGCAACTTCCACCAAAGCATATCTCCTAAACCTCATGCACGGTGAAACCGAGAGTAAACCACCTCAAAGGCATAAAAAAGAGGAAAAAGAATACCTAAAAGACTGCTTTACTAAATTGACAGATATAGCTGATCGAATAAATACTGTCGAGCATCTAAATAACTTATTTGCGCCATGCTTAAATGCACAAAATAACTTATCAATCAAAGAAATCAGCCTCAACAATCTATATTGTCAATTTATCGAAAAAAAGAACCCTACCTTAATCAAAAAGCTGAATAAGATAGTCAAAAAAATCGATAAAACCGATAAAATCAACAACGCTTTCTCTAAATACTTTTTTGCAAACAACCTTACGGCATTCTTTAACAAGCTACCCAATGAAAAAGAATATATTGAGCCTAGCCTTGCGGTAATGGAGATGGTCAAGGATAGTTCTAACTACGATCTTTCTAAGTTATGCGATGCACCTGAAACATTAATCAGTATAATAAACGAAAGTAGCCACTACAACACCCTTAGTGCCGTTATTAGGCATTACCTGAAGGCTACGAACACTCAACCCTATGAGTTTCTATTAACCGCACCAGAATGGATGCACGAACATATCATGAAAGAGATCGCTTAAAGAGAAAAAAGGCAGTACTATAACCCATACTTTACGTGACATTTAAGGCAATCTATTATGACTAAAAACAAAAAGCGCAAAATTATTTGGCAAGCATCACCCTCATCATTATTATTAACTCAACGAGTTTTATTTATCACACTCTTTGGATCGCTCAGTGCCTTATCATTTTTTGCCGACAAAGGTATTGAACTATTTTCATACAATCTGGTTCTGGCGCAGCAGTTCTTACTAAAATTCAGCTTCTCAACCATCGCCTTTTCATCTATCACCTCACTTCTAGCGCTAGAGGCGCTGGTAGCTTACATTAAAATAACCTTTGAAAACTACCAACTTGACGACACCTCCCTACACTTTAAAACTGGCGTACTAAATCGCAATATTGATGAAACAAAGTTATTTAGAGTCGTGGATGTGGGCGTAGAGATGCCACTATTCCTGCGTATATTTGGGCGTGGCCATGTTATCGTCTACTCAAACGATCCCTCACTTGAAAGCAGCGGTATTATATCCTCAATTCAAACACCTGACGGACGCAAAGGCGTTTATCTAGCTGCAACCAAAAACCCCATTGCGGTAAAGAACACAATTCAAAATCATGTAGACATATCGAGAGCAAAACAAGGTACTCGTGGAACGGAAATGCTATAAATACCACCTTTACTTTTATGGCTTTTTATGATATTATATAGGTATTGATTATGACATAGGAATTTATTATGAATAAGATAGATTTAGTTAAACAAGTAGCTTCCGAAGGTAGTAACCTTAAGCGTAAGATCATTAACCATATTGCAGACGATGATCCTCAGTCGCAGGTAACGGTAGCGGCAATTACCCAATTGTTTGCCAACCTGAATGAACTAATTCAGAATGCGAAGATAAGGAATGGTGATGACAATGCAGAGCAAGAAAAGACTCAACCCTTATGCCCCCTTTGCCAAGCTGACCTTGCAGTTGAATGTAGTGTAATCCGTGATTACGTGAATAAATCAGTAGGTGAGGACGAAGAGGATGTAAGCGCCTATGGTCACTACGACGAAGAAGGAGACTTTGTAAGTGATTCATTTGAAGGGTTTGGTGGTAAAAATTTCGATTTATTAGATGACTCTGATAAATGCGAATCATGCAACGGCCAGCTTTGACATCTAAGCCCAGATACGCTGGGTTTTATTTTGTCTGTAATTCATATTCAGTTCAGTTGAGAATATTGCCCATAGTACGATGGGTTTTCCTTGATAAATGTGAAAAATAATACTTGCAATTATCGTGTACACGAGTATAATAAGTACATAATCAAAGAATAAGGAATCAACACAGATGATCATTATAGAGCAATATAATGCGGCAACCAGATTCATTACAACACTTAATCATGAGCAGCTAAAAAAAATACAAAAAAGCACTGATAAACTTTCAGCTATTCGTGGTGGTGACAATATGACAGGTTCAATCACCCACTGGTCTGCCGAACATAGTGCAATAAAAGTTCTTAATGGTTACTGTGAACGCTCAGGCCATACATTTAAAGAGATCTCTTTTTAGACAAACCACCAAGCATAGGAATTTACTGTAATGAAATATCATTCACACAAAAGTCCCACACATCGAATTCATACTGATATTCAGCCTATTATATCTGCCTTAAAACACGGGAAAAGCCGAATAGCTCAGTTTCGATATTCAGCCCTATGCGAGAAACTTAACCTCATGAAGTGGGAGTCGGGTGTTGTTATCGATATAATTCGCAAGACTTGCAAACAACGAAACATCACCCTTGCCAAATAAGGAATCCAGATAAATGTCTTTAGTAACAGCATCAATCACAGTTTTAAAAACAGACCCTAAGCTCGGTGATCAAAAAACACACCCCCAGTTAAACCCACATTGGTTTGGCAACTCAAAAGTTAATGAAAGTCTATCTCTGGAAGGCAGTCGTATACTGGAGGTTATAGTTTCTCCGAACTGCAAGGGAAAGCACCTAGAAGCTTCTAAAATAAAAGGGTTTGATGGCTGTGATACAAGTTTTGGCGCAGTGTATTATGACGAAGTTTATATCAGCTTTGCATCTTTTGAAGACGCAGAAACAGCATTTAAAACCCCCTCATGGCCTATCAGTCATGGCGTGGAGCTATCACTTAATGGCATGTTAGCCAGTATTCCCACTCGTTTTATGGAGATTAAATCCCACTAACTAAAGCACCTGTCCAAAAATACTCTTTGCAGGAATCTTCTCACCAGATATTACACTCTCAGTAAACCTTGTTGCAAATAACACTTGACATTTTCGTGTACACGAGTATAATAAGTACATAATCAAAAAGTAAGGAATTAAGACAAATGGAAAAGACAAAGATTACTTTTGTTCTTATTAAAAATAAGCAAGTTCATTCAGCACAAACAATTGAAGCCGATAAAGATAGTATCGCCCAAGGAATATCTAAAATACAAGCCTTGGGACTTGACTCCGCTGTTGCCGTATATGGCAATGGTTCTAAATGGGACATTTCATACCCTATGACTGATGCTCAAATAGAAAATACAGCACTCAAGCTTTATCGAAACGTCATTCTTTAATTGACTGAAGATTACCAGTCAACTGCGTGCTAGGCTAATTGTAAAAAATCACACTAATTTACGGACGAAGTCACTAATAACTAAGAAGGCTAGAGAAATGGAATATACAGAAGCAAACCCATTAAACCGAAGCAAAGCAATATCAGAAGCTCAAGCGGACAGTGAACTTAACCTATATTTGACAGAAGTTGGCGTATTCACACAAGAAGACACAAATACGCCAGTTGAAACCCACTATGTACTCATTGCCTCTGAAGATACATCATACGTTGAACATATTGCCATCGATCTCTGTCAAAATGCAATTGAGCTTCATGAGCGAGACTTTTTCGATCAGATAAATGATATTGAAAAATCAGAACTATCCGAATGGGACTAGTCAATACTGCAACCAAATTCATTAAATGATAAAGCGTTAACTGAGTAAAGAAGATGACTAAGATGAACTTATACCACGGCTCACTATCCACGCTCGACATAGGTTCGACCTTGATGACTAACCCTAATGGCTATACCCATCAACCGCATTGTCGAGATATCGAAACCCTCTTTGAATCGGCTCGACCTAATCACATTTTACACGCTCGTGGTGAGGCGGTGTTTCTTTGCGATAACATTGATGATATTGACAATACTGGGGGTTATAACGACCATGTTTATCTGGTTGATGTTGAGGACAACTCTGTCGAAAAATCCGACTTAAGCTGGTACACAAAAGCGCGAGAGCAACTAGAAGACGGCGACATCGAGGCCGCAAAACAAAGCGCCAAGCACTACTGGAAAGGCACGACACTCGAAGGGGTGTTCGAATACCGCACCGACATGGCCACTATTATTGATAAGATTGAGGCCAATTAGGCTACTTGGTAGTCAGGCTCAGGCTCTGATCGACGAAATAAATCCTGCTTTTCAAACTGTGCAATATTACCTTGCTCATCACGCTTTACCATCAATGCTTGGGTCTTGAAGAAATCAAGATCCCACATCTCATTATTGAGCGTTTGCAATATAGTTAAGGACTTATCAAAGTTTTGCTCCCCGAGTTGAATAGCCGCTTCTCTAGCCAACCATTGAATTCGATTAAACACTGGAACTCGCCTATGCCCTTCAGCATATTCTTTTAAATACTCACCAACCTTCTCCTTCATCTCATCTAGAGGTACACCGTTATACTCCGCATTATTAAACAGATTGGTTTCATGCTCATCGACAAAACCCTGCCCACGCGAAAGCCTAGTGATTCCTATGTCTAATTTTTCTGAGACGTATTCTTCAAGTACGCTATTGTACTTAATCTTATGGGTTAATCTGTGTGTTAAGTCACCCACATGCTCAATAACATTGGATAACACGCCACCACCGAAATAATGCTGAAAGTCCCGCATCGTCGTTTCAGGACACCCCTTAGCACTACGCTGAGCAACGGCGGTCTTTAAAAAAGCCTCCACCATATCTTGTGGCAACCCCTTACCCTTATCCACATCTTCTTGATTAAATATTTGCATGCTCACGCCGTTGACGCTGATCATTTTATTTCTCGCTTCCATAACATACCCCTTACAATAACAAAGTATTATTATACCCTATTTTCTTTTTAAAAGCACATATCTCCCAGTAATGTTTATTTGAGTGTTTTTGTTAATAATGTGTTTACAAATGCTATTTATTATGATATTATAGCAGCATCAAAAATGAATAAGGTTATCTAACTATGTCGCACAATATTACCGTTACAGTTTCACAACAACAATCCGTATCACTCAGCGAAGAACAAACTTTAGATATAGCTAAAAGACAAATTCGACTTGCTGCTGATTTACCAGAGGAAAGCTATCTTAGCGAAGATGGTAAAGTGATGTACACAAATTCCTCTTGGTCTTCACCGTCTAGAGTATTGCGCGTAGCTACAGAGCAAGATAAGATTGCCTTTGGAGCTATCAACATGATGAACAGCCATCGTAATAATCTAGAGAGAGCTAAGCACCTAGACTATATAGCCAATTTAGAGTCAGCTCTGAAGGAGGCAAAGGCTAACCACCTTGCTGCCTAATCAAAAAAGGGTGCTTAAAGCACCCTTTTTTCTTGACTTAATATACATCTTATTAATATAATTAAATTCTAGCTAATTGCCCAGCTGACGGTGGCTTTGTAACATCAGCTGCAAGGGACATTGAGGACGCTATATAGAAGGTCTCTATTTCAGTAACTTTCTTGCTGCTTATCTCCTTCCTCCTTGATTTTAGCGCTTAGTGCGGTTACTCCCCTGAGATAAATAACTGCGTTTTGTCGGTATTATTGAGTGTTGACCTTGTCGTGTGCCTGATACATTTTGTCAGGCACACGTTAATAAGAATTGACAACAGACTGTATTGTGATATAATAGCTGTTCTTTCTAAGGAGCGACTTTTATGCCTGTTACAATAACTATACCTTTTTCAAAACTTGACGGCACACTCGCTCGGGCGTGGCTGAATAATAACGATCCCGAAGGAAGCGACATCTGGAACGAACCATCATCAAAACAAGATCTGGTCGACGCCGTAGCCGACAACCTTCGACAGTTTGGCATAAAAGATCAAAGTGGGTGCGTTATCATCACCAGCAACAGAGAACAATTTAGACTCGCCGATGAAAATATACATAATAATTACTGACATTTAGTGTTGACATATTATCAACCTTATGATACAATAATCACATAAAATAAAGCACTAAGGATATTTATGAATCTTACAACACTACTTGTTAATACCGAGCTACAAGCTGGCCACTATTGTCACTCCATTCCCTCTATTATAATCGTGAACACCTCAGTAATTAATGACGATCTAGTAAAGCGACTTGAAATCAGTGTGGCTGCATCTCTAGAGAACGGCAAGCCGACTAATAACTACAATAAACCAGCATTCGAAGCGACTGACGGCGTCGTATTAACGCCTAAGCCTGAGAATACACAACGAATAAATCGTGAATTGGAAGCTGGCTTTAGGTTAGATGAGTTATTCCCTGACATGCCTCTTTACTCCGCTAATGAATTGATTAATGATAGCGATTTGCAAGACCGAGTAGATAAGTTCTTACAATACCAAAAGAGATAATCTACTCGCTAATTCGCTCTTAATTACATTCAGAGGCCGCATAATGAATCACCCATTATCTAAAGAACTACTAGACTTAATTAACAGTAATGCCTGTAAAAATCAGTTCACCAACCTAACTAGTGAAGAGTGGGCTAACAAAATCATCCACCCCACTCTGCCCTACACTAATTGGGAGTACCATTGTGCCCTCAGTTTGGTAACAAATAAAAAAAATTGGAAGCGAACCATTTCTTCTGATATTGCACAAGCAGATAAAGTAATTGTAGAGCGTGCCATTATGAACGCAACAGGCTCATCTTCAGTTTTTACAGAGCAACCTAATGGTCGACTTAAAGTAATTGCTGATGGTTATTACAATGCCATCGGCGCATAAGGACAGAATTAATGAGTGAGACCAACAACATTATCCATAACTTATTCACACACCGATGGTGCGGTGATGCTGTGTTAAAAAACCTTGATACGATGAAAGAGCAATTATTTAAAAGCTTAACAAGTCAACTTAAGGGTTATTGGTCTGGACACACCGCCTATCACATCATGGTGGATGGCGGATTTTTGGTGGACGCCAAGACCGACGAGCCAAAAGTACTAACAGAACGCGGTCAGCAGTTCATGATCAATTACAAAAACAAAAATAACATTTAGTGCAACTTTGTGTTGACATTTAGATGCTTTTTTGCTACTATAAAAACTTAATCAAACACAACAGGAATGGCACATGCTTCATAATTTATTTTCAGATCCTAAGTTCAACCATCGTCATGTGACTATTTGGTATCAAACACGCGAGGTCTTTCGAATGTTATCTGTGCTTGGCGTGAAAGCAGCGAGCAACGAAGTAACCATTGCCTTGGGAAAAAGCCATAAAGCCATTGTTGAGTTTTATATCGACGATCAAAAGCCATTACAAATCTGTGAACAAGCCTTCCATTGGATGCAGGGCGAAGTATGGAGTAACGGCAGTTATCAGGCCACCGCGCAACAGATCATACGAGACGCAGGATTGAGCCATACATCCATGTGCATCGGCGATATTGTACAAGTGGACGAACGCTACTTTGCCTGTGAATTGGCAGGCTTTGAAGAAATCACTGATCTAATTAACGAAAGCAAAAAAATCGTTTCAGAGGATGACTATATCTCTGCTA
>Ga0209603_1001353_pt1 | contig 25662 bp, 34 predicted proteins | sample COGITO_mtgs_1206_FD_184812 | JGI IMG/M metagenome (GOLD analysis project Ga0209603, IMG submission 184812) | Pelagic marine microbial communities from North Sea - COGITO_mtgs_120607 (SPAdes) (version 2) | ecosystem: Environmental > Aquatic > Marine > Epipelagic ... | reverse complement strand
TTAATTAACCTCACCACTATACGGATATCTTTATACATCCAAATATTTATATACAAATAGGTTAATTTACTACCCTATCCCACTTCCTACCACTTTTACCCACTTTGTTCCACCAATTAATATATTAGAGTATAGGAAGGGAGCTAAAGAACCCTATCAATGGGGTGTTGGAGCTATTGTGTGTGTTAGCCGCCAGCAAAACTTTTTTCTGTGGAATCTTACCACACTACAAGCTATTTCCAACATCCAACCCCACTACTGAGAGAAAACCCCTTAGAGAGCGGCTGAGGAGCTAATGGAAATTTAGCTTAGTATGGGAAAATGGGATGAGCTGTAGGAGCTAAGATACGAAAAATAATCCACATACACAAATAAAGTTATTAACAAAAAAGTTATTAACAATCGGAAATGAGCTCGAAAAAAGATATCAACAACCAAATGTTAATAACTTTATTTGGAATTCTCGTAAATTTTTCGTATCTTTAAGGGTGGTTGGGTGGGTACGATATTCTATAAATGACTAATGAAGCACCTTTTGCTTTGATTACTTGGGCGTCCAGGGTAAAATAAATTGAAAATAAATGGGAAAAAGCTTGTGTACGTCATTTCTTATTCGTATATTAGGGGTGTTGTTGAGGTGGTGATTGAGATACTACTCTAACTGATGATTCAACATTAACCCTTTTAAAACTTAAACAATGAGTAAGAAATTAAAATTTGAAATGAATGGCGTAGAGTTCCAACTTCCTTTAGAATCGTATAGGGAACAAACTTGGAATGGGAACGTTGAGAAGTATATCTATATGAGCGCTAAGAATTGTGCTTCGATAATCAAACAATTTGTGAAACAAAAATTACCTCATCTAAAGGTATGGGCTGGTTCTGATGTATATTCAGGAGGAAGCTCGGTAAGAGTTTACGTTTGTAATCAAGATGGAACGGAAGTGGATTACGATGAGTTCAAATCTATCTCCCAATGGAAACACATTCTTCAGGGTGGTTCATTCAATGGTATGGAAGATATCTATGAGATGAGAGAAGATACAGTGTGTACGGATAAGGGGATGGAGTTGAAATACTTTCCTTCTTATGTATTCGTAGAGAACAGACCAAAGTGGGGAAGTGTTGAGTATTGGGTATCTGAGTGGAGAACTCTTCAAGATAACTTAACTAATCCTGATTACCAAAGAATGGTGGATGAGGTTAAGAAGGCTGGTTCTTTCTTAGAGTATAATAAAACCTATATGACGAAGGGGGAGTATAAGAGATGTTTGGCTTCACCGATTTTGAATTCATAGAAAAATAAATAAGAAAAAGCTTGTGTACGTCAATTGGTTTTCGTATATTAGTGGTGTAGTTGAGAGGGGAGATTTCCTCACTACGTTTAACCCATAAAAACAATAAAGATGAGTATAGTAAAAAAGATTTCAAAATCAGAGTTCGGTAAGAGTGTTGAGTTAGCTAAAAAGAATCCAGCTAATTCGTTGAGGTTCCAACCATCAACATCTAAGTATGTGATGGTGAGTGGGATTCCCCACAAATTTGTAAATGGTAAACTAATTTCACTAACTAAATTATCTAAGTAATATGCAGAGTATCAAAGTAAGTAAATATCCAAATGGGTATATGGGGAAGATTCAGTATTGGACTTCTAAGTTAAATGCTGAGGTTATGAATACAAAGAGTCCTGATTTAAGGGTGATAGATTCTATTCACCGAAAGTTGGATTACTTCATTGGTAAGCAATGGAAGTTAGATAACCCATATTAGGTGTAGTTAAAAATAAAATGAAATAAAGCTTGTATATATGAATTTTATTTCGTATCTTAGTATAAGATAAATGCGGGGGAAGAGTTAAGAGAATACTCACTACATATTCCAATGTAGAGAAGTTGGGGCGGTACCAACTCTCCGCTCGAAAAGTGAAAAAGAAGAGTATAAGAGTTTTAGTAGTATATAGCTCTTTCTAAATATGAAAACTACACTAAACCTTTGTTGAGGTAGAATTACCGCAGCTCATAGAGTATAAGTTACGGATAGATACAAAGGTTTTAAATTGCGGGAGAAGTGTTAAGAGAAACACATCTATCATCCAGATAGAAGAAGGTGGGGCGGTTCCATCCTCCCGCTCAAATGAAATGATGGGAATACAAGTAGCTAATAATAAAGAATCTCAGATGGTTATGTACCTCCACTTAGATAAGGGGAAGTGGTACATCTTATCGGAACCTAAATCGAAAGGTTTGGTAAAGAAGGAATATCTACCTATTGGTAATAGATTAGTATATCCTAAAAAGTGGGAAAGAAAGAAAGCAGCTGGTATTCTACTTAATCATCTTATAAAGGATAATACCTTAATGAAGGAATTAGCGGAGGAACGATTAGAATATTTACATAAACTAAATAACGAAGTAAAGGATTGGAAGTAATTGATTATAAGACGATTAAGAGTAGAGTAAAAAGATTTAATAAAGAAGTTGAGGTAAGGAAGTATGCGAGAGAACTCATAGTACAACTATCCGATACGGAAGGAGATGTATCTTATAGGGATGCATATACAATGGCGTACTTAGAAATTGTACAACCAAAATTGGATTACCATATTTAGAACGATTATTGTTTAAGGGGTTAAACAAATGAGAGAGGGGATAATAGAAATGTTATCCTCTTTTTCTATGCGCTTATATTACATTGAAGTATAGATACAATTACCCAATATAAAGATACGAATAATTTTTAACATACACAAGCTTTTTTATGTTTTTTATATGTTTTTGTTGAGGTACACTTACCTACACTAAACTTTTAAATCATTTGTAGGTAATCTAAACTCATATTGTGAAAACAAAGCTAAAAGAAATATAGCTAAGATATAGTATAGGTATATAGAGAGAAGAAAGAATAACCCTATATATACTATACTTATACTAACTATGGAGAAGAAGAAAAGGTATCACACATATATACTTAACTCAACACTTTCAGTTACTTGCTATCATTGTAAGAACGTATGGGAGGAAGAAGGATTACTAACAAAGTTTAAATGTACAAAGTGTGGAAGGTGGGGAGAATCTGAAAGTACACTCTAACTCAGGCGAACGCTAGTGAGCCTCGCTCCCCTTAAAAATCAACTAAATTTTATGATTGAGATTCAACCCTTACTTTAGATGAGTAGAGATAATCATCTGATTGTGAGTGGGTTAGGGAGTGGAGGTTTCTTGTAATTACCAAGAATAAAAACGCTCTTAGGCCGGGTCTGGTCCGTTCGTGTTGGGAGGTCAATTTTTTCGCCAGGGAATGATGACAATGGATGACACCCTCTGGAGGGGTATCCCTGAGGGATATGTATCTGATGTTGTGAAATGAGCTATATTTAATCTAGCTACGTTTTAATTTGGAGATTAAATTTATTTTTCGTATCTTAGAGGTTATAAAACTTTATATGGAAAAATATAGGAAAAGAGAAGGAGATAAATGGTTCTTACATAAATTGAACGCTATCACTAAAGAGTTAGAATGGATAGAGATAGATACAACACCTATTGAGTGGGAATGGGATGAAGAATAAAATCAGATGGGGATTATTATCTATGTATGCGTATCTATCGTATGGTTCTCTATATGGATTATAAAGAAGATATGGGTGTAATGTACATATAATAAAGAAAATGTATAATGAGAGAAATTTGGAATAAAGAAGAAGAAGCTTGGAAGGTTCTACATAAAAGAATAGAATGTAGATGTGGAAGAGAAATGATAAAAATAAATTCGTTGCAAGGGAATTACCTTACATGCAAAGGATGTGGAAACGTAAAGATGTAATGAAAAAAGAAAAAGAAAGTGAGATAGTAGAAAGGGAGCTATGGGACCATTATAGTGAGCTTCCTAATCCTATGTGGTATGAGTATAAGGATAGGGAGAAAGAAGAGGATGTGTGATTGTTACTCAGTACTCTTTATATTTATAAGTAATGAATTCAGAAGAATATTATCATATTGGAGTTTACGGAGATACGGAGGATATTGATTCCCTTCTACTCAGTAGGGTGAAACACCTTAGTTGGGTATTGGGATGTTATCGACAAGGGAGTATAAGGAGTACAACGATTGTTGAGTTGATTCCCTTGCGTTCCCTACAAAGATTACTCCTCCAAATGGAAAGGAAAGAAGAGTATGAGATGTGTACTACTATATTGGATATGATGATTGAATGCTATCCTACGGAAATAAAATAACTTATGGAAAATCAAATGAAAATGAAACCTACTCCTAATAAGGCTATTGGAGAATGGAAAATTGGAGATGGGGATAACTTTATCTCATTCTCTTTATCTAACAAACCTAATTGGTTTAGAAGGATGATGGCTAATCTATTCTTTGGATTGCGCTGGATTGATTATCCTCAACCTAAAGATATTAAAGATATTAAACCTTCTAAGGGAGTGAAAGCTTCCATTACTAAGATTATACCTAAAGGGAGGAGATAACCTAAGATGCTACTCTTAAAGTTAATCCTTATACTGATGGTATGGTATTTATGTGTAAATAGATTCCTACATTGGTGGGATAACGGATTCAAAATGAAACACTTACAAGAAAATAAAATAGGATACTTTACTCACCTATGGGGTGCGTGGAAGATGATAGGAAGAATGTTAATCGTATTGTTTAAAATGATTGTACATTCTATTGTACCTTCTTTGTTTGAAGATACGGGTTGGAAGCGATTAGGTAAATGAAAATAATAAACCTATTATTATTTCTTATTAAAGAAAGATACAATGAATGGAAGAAGAGTAAGAGAGGTTCCGTTTGGGATATCTAATTGGATATTATCAAAAAAATCAAGGAAAGACGAAAATTTCTTTTTGACCGACACCGAATAAATTTTTTAAAGACATTTTATTAATTAAGGGGAGAATCGGGTCCCTCTCAAACCGATTGAACAATAAGGGATTAAATACGATATAGGAGTATAAAAAAACCCCACCGATTAAAGTGAGGTTTTTTATTTTTAATAAGGGAGTTCTATTATAGAGCTCCTTTTTCTTTTGTATATGTCCAATCAAAGATTGATGTATCGAACATTTCGGTTAAGATTTCTACCTCAACTGATGTTCCACTATCTTCTACTACATTTGCTTCACCATAGAACTCTACATATCCTTTAGCCAAATCTCTGATGTGTACCTCTGCAATATCACCATCGATAAGAATACCATTTTCCATTCTGAAAGGATTGTTTGTTGTTCCTTCACCACCATCGATTTCCAAAGCATGGTCTGAGTTCTCATCACAAATTGCAATGAAGTTTGTAATGGTTCCATCGTAAGATTGGTCGATATCAAATGCATCATCACCTTGCGCCCATACGATTAGATTTTCACAATCAACAGTTCCACCAAAGAATTCGATACCATCATCTAAGTTACCAACAACCTCAACGTTTGAAATTGTAGTACCATCACCAACACCACCCAATGTTAAACCATTAAGTTCGTTACCATCACCCAAAAGAGTTCCAGCATATCTGATAGAAACATATTTGAATGTTCCACTATTGTGATGTGGATTCGTACCACCATATAATCCAAATGATTCATTAGCAGGTAAACCTTCGATTAAGGCTTCAGTAGCATCTGCTGAAATAGGAGCCTCTCCTAAGATTACAACACCACCCCATAAACCTTTATCTGATTCATCTAAGTTATCACCACTATCGTAAATGGAAGTAAAGATGATTGGGTTATCGTAAGTTCCATTTGCTTGAATCATACCATCTCTTGAAATGATAAGAGCAGATGATAACGAACCCTGTCCATCTCTTGCTTTAATTGTTGTTCCCGCATCGATAGTTAAAACTGCATCTTCACTAACCACAACTCTACCAGCAATTTCATATATGGTATCCGAATACCAATGAGTATCTTCGGTAATCATTCCACTAATTACTTTCTCATCGATTGTGGGTTCGGTAGTTGTAGGTCTACATGATACTATTGAGAGTAGTACTCCAATAGATAAAATTAATTTGTTCATAATAAATTGTTATTTAATTTATAATACATATAGTGATGAGTGAGTATGTATGTAACCTATAATTCATTAATATGTAAATGATATGTTAACTAAAAAGGGGAAATCTTTCGAAATCCCCTTAATATAACTAATTAGTTTAGTATTAGAAATTGTACGTCAATGAAGCGTTCCAAGTTCTACCAAATCCAAACCATACCGAGTTTCTAGTATCTATACCATTCCAAGTTTCCGATGTTTCGGTTGCGTGGATGTTAGAATTAGATTCTGCGATATAAGTATTATCTAATAGGTTATTGATGTTAGCTCTAATAGTCCAACCTTTACCCATTCTACCTGTGATACCTAAATCAAACAATCCATAAGAAGGAAGTTTCAAAGCACCAGCATTATCAGGGTTCGTAAACTCTGAATCGGTAATTGAATAATCTGCGTATAACCCATCTACAAATCTATAATCTAAATCCATAGAGATATGTTTAGTAATCTTTTGGTCAACACCTAAATTCATAGTGAACTGAGCCGCATCACCTACTTTAGCATCTTTTAAGTAAAGAGTACCAGTACCAATTGATTGTTGGTTATCATCAAATAGTTCTGCATCGAAATCTTTAGTGTATCTCCAATCACCGATTGATAACATACCTTTGATTTTAGTAGCGTCTGATAATCTATATTTACCTTCAAATTCGATACCATTGTGTACAACATCAATATTCTTAAATTGAGCTGAACCATCTACACCTTGTTGGTTAGATAAGTTTCTTTGTACAAAACGATTACCCCATGTTGTAGAATATACGTTTACGTTAAATGATAAGTTATCACCACCAAATCCATATCCTAATTCAAATGAAGTAATTTCTTCATTTTGTAGGTCTGGGTTTATATCATTACCATAGTTAGGGAATACTGCTCCGAATTGTGGTTGACGAGAAATATATCCCGTATTAAAGAATACATTTGATTTCTCATCGATATTATAGTTAGCACCACCTTTGATGTAACCTCCACCTTGATTCTGAGTTTCTGATTCAGGATTACCTACTTGGTCAAAGTAATCGATTCTTTGGAATGCTTGATTCGAAAGACCTGCTTGTACAACAGCGGTTAATCTATCACCACCATATTCAACCATAGTATTTAAACCTTGCCATCCAACTTTACCTACATTATAGTAATCAATCTTAGGTCCGTTTAGACCTGTGTTTCTAAATGGGGATGCATCAACAGTAGTTTCAATAATCTGACCTGCAGAGTTTCTATTACCCGTTGAGTAGTATCCATCTAATCCCATTAGATTATTAAGAACTCTATAATGGTAACCAGTATAAGAACGTAAATCAACACCAATAGATGTTTTCCATTTACCGAACTGACCTTCTAAGTTAGAGATACCACCAACCCAATCATGTGAGTTCATAGATGCTCTTCTTACCAATACTTCTCTATTTACATTTGAATCTCTAAATCCATTAGAACCAATTAACATTCCTTCATATCCACTAATATCACCAGTGTATCCTTCAGTAGTTGATTGGTTGTTTGCTACGATAGCATCAAAGTTAATTGAACCATCTGCGTTACGAGTTCCTCTACCATTTTCTAAGTAGTGTTCCGTAAGGTCTTTTCTGAAAGGTAAGATATCAGTAACTCCATTACGATAGTTGTTACCTCTTGGACCTGTTCCACCACCTCTACCAGCTGAACCATATAATGATGTAGCTAATTTAAGGTTATCGGAAATTTCCCAATCCCAATTGAAAGTTGCTAATGGTTTGTTGTAGAAGTTTCTTCTCATTGAGAATTCTTCTCCATTTAACGTACCACCATTTGAGTTCCATCTTCTATCGATACCTTCACTACCAAAGTTTTGGTAATCTCTAATAGATACCCAAACATCTCTTTGGTGATGCCATTGACCTGAACCTAAAAACGTAAAGTTTAATTCGTGGTCTGAACCTTCTGGTGCGTAACCAACTGCTGCAAAGTAAGTATAACCTTCTCCACTTGTGTTGTTGATGTAACCATTTCCTTGCCATCTAGATAGTAAGAAAGATGATGCCCATCCCTTTTCATTTTTACCTGTGTTGTATGATGTACTGGTTTTAATGTAACCATCGTTACCAACCATTTGTTGTACCTTACCACCTTCACTCTTTTGAGCGGCTTTAGTAAAAATAGATACAGTTCCACCAACCGATGGTACTGCTAATCTAGAGGCTCCTAAACCTCTTTGAATCTGAATACCAGAAGCAACATCTGATAAACCTTGCCAATTACTCCAATATACACGACCATTCTCCATATCATTTACTGGTTGTCCGTTTATAAGGAAAGATGTATTTGTTTGGTCAAAACCTCTAAGAGAGATTCTTGAATCACCATAACCACCACCTTGCTTAGTAGCATATACACCTGGCGTTTTATTCATAATCTCTGGAAACTCTTGGTTACCAGTCTTTAGTGAAATCTCAGATGGAGAAATCGTTGATACTGCAACGGGTGTTTCTCTAACTTTAGCGATATCAATTACACCTGATGTAACAACAACCTCATCTAACGAATTTAAGTCTGGTACAATTGTGTATGTAGTTCCATTTTTCAATGTTACTATTAATGTTTCATACCCTAAGTATGAAATCACAACTTCACTACCTTCTTCTGCGTTAATGGTAAAGTTTCCATCCATATCGGAGACAACTCCAATTGATGTACCTTTTACCATAATCGTAGCACCGGGTAGTGGTTCGTTTGTTTCGGATTCTACTACCTTACCAGTAGTTTGTCCAAAGGATAATGTTGTAATAAACAACATCAGCCCTAATAAAATTTGCTTCATAATATTAATTTGCTTTTGTTCATTAATTATATAACCTATATATCCGCACAGTTGTGGACATATCTTTTTAATTGGAACAAAGATACGAAGAATATTTCGAATTACCAAACTTTATTAAGTAAATTTTAACAAATGTGGATAACTTTTAAAATATTTAGTGAAAAAGCTTGGATATTTAAAAAAATTATCGTATATTTACATAGTTTACACTATATAATAGTGTAAAAATACTATTATTATGGAGTTAAGACCGAATCAGATTGAACCCGTTAGGCTAGGTATTGAGTATTTTAATGAGAAAAAACCAGTACCATCGATAATTGTTGCACCTACCGCCTTTGGTAAGTCGATTGTTATTGCTGCAATAGCTAAAGGAGTGGGTGAAAAGTTGTTAGTTATTCAACCATCTAAGGAATTATTGGAACAAAACTACGAAAAATTCATTAATTTGGGTGGAACAGCCTCAATATACTCTGCTTCTATGGGTGAAAAGGAGATTGGAGATGTAACTTACGCTACAATTGGTTCTATTGTTAAGATAGCAACTAAATTTAAAGAGTTAGGTATCACAAAAGTTATTATAGATGAGTGTGATAGGTTCCCAAGAGAACCAAATGGTATGTTAAGGAGGTTTTTAAAGGGTGCTGGTATCAAACATACGTTAGGTTTAACAGCTACACCACTTAAATTACAAACAAATATGGGTGCTGATGGTAGACCTTTCTCTAAATTAGTAATGTTAACATCTCGTTCTAAGAAAGGAATCTTTTTTAAGAAGATTATTTATGTTGCTCAGATACAAGAGATGGTTGAATTAGGGTTTTGGAGTAAATTAGAGTACCAATCATATGATTTTAACACAGGTGATTTGGTTTATAACACAACGGGAGCTGAATATTCTAACTCTTCCATCAAAAAAGCCTATAAAAACCAGAAAATTGGCGATAAGATTGCCAAAAAGGTAGAAGAGTTGTACAATAGGCGTTCAATTTTAATAGCAGTACCAACAATTGATGAAGCTATTGAGTTAACAAATAAGATTCCAAGTTGTAAAGCGGTATATTCTGATATGCATCCGCAAGAAAGAAAGGATATTATTAAAGATTTTAAGGAAGGTAGGTTACGTTGTATAACTCAAGTTAATATATTGACAGTTGGATTTGATTATCCTGAGTTAGATTGTATTATTACGGGTAGACCAACTGCTTCTTTAAGTTGGTGGTATCAATTCGTTGGTAGAGTTACTCGTATTCATCCAAATAAATCAGAAGGATTGGTTGTGGATTTTGTTGGAGCAGTTCCGAAGTTTGGTAAAGTGGAGGATATCTACTTTAAAGATGAGGGAACTATGTGGAAGATGTATGGTGAAGATAAAAAACTATTAACTGGTATTCCTATTAGTGAGATTGGCTTACATATAGAAGGTGAAAAATCTCCACATGAGAAGGCTGCTGAAGGTGGTAAGGTTATTATGCCTTTTGGTAAATATGCTAGAAGAGAAGTAAGGGAAATCCCCGCATCATATAGAGAATGGATGTTAACTAATTTTAATTGGACACCATTCAATAAGAAGATACATGATGAAATATTACGATTAAAGGATATTGGTATCTAAAACTTAATCATAGATATTAGACACTTTAGTGAATTTATATACTATATTATATTTATATTTGCTATTCTAATAAAGATTAAGTTATATGAGATTTATTAAATTACTTGTTTTATTTCTAATCATAAGTACTCAAGCTTATGGACAAACTACCACAGTAAATTTAAGGTCACTTAAAACTCATTATGGAAATCAAACTTCCGGACAAAATTATTCCGGTAATGCCAATTCTCATTCAGAGTTTGATAATATGGTTAATCTTAATTCTGGTGGTACTACGCTTCATGTCGATACAACTGTAGATATGACAAGTTATCAAGGGCCAAGAGGTAATCGACATACTCCTTCTCAACTATGGAATCCACCAAGATGGAATGAGGGTGGTAGTCCAGATGATAGATACGCAATCATTTATACAGGATGGTTTAAGCCTAATAAATCTGGAACATATTCATTTAGAACTTATACAGATGACTCTCATGAGTTTATGATTAAAGGTATTGGTAAGACTAATGATATAGTTACAAAATATTATGGTTGGAATACTTGGGCGTATGGTACAGCAACACTAGATAAAACTCAATGGTATGAGTTTGAATATAGAATCCAAAACTATGGAGGTATGGGTGCAGCAAATTTTGAATATATGATACCAAATGGTAATACATACAACCAACTTAGTCCTAATCATCCATTTGCAGAGTGGTCTGCTACCGATCCTACCGTAGTTCCAATTACAGCAGATGGTTATATTAAAGGTGCAGAAGAAGTAGGTATTGCAGGACAAACTGTTTACCTAAAGACACAGAATAAAAACCAAGTTGGCTTCTCATATACAACACAAGCCACTACTACAACAGATTCAAACGGATATTATTCATTTAATACCACATTAAATTACAACGATTACGATTTTACAATAGACATCGCTCCAACAATAGGAACGCTTACAACTTCAGATATTAACTGGTTTCAAGATAGATTACTATCAGATACAGTTAGTTCTAAAGATTACTGGAGACTGGATGTAAATAATACAGGTTCATTTTCTGCCTCTGACATTTATCTAATGCACCAGAAGAGACAAGGTAACATTTCCAGTTACCCTGGTGGAGGGCAAGAAATATGGAACACAAATTCATGGCAAAACCCGACCATTTGGCCGGCAGTTGCTGCGGATTCAGACGACAAATCACAATTCTCCGGTTACGGAGCATGGTCCCTTTTTGATTTAGCCAATGGAAATCAAACAACTTTCTATGTAATAAGAGCGGGTCATATAAACTAAAAAAAATTAAAAACAAATGAAATTAAAAAACATTCTTCTAACACTGGCTTTTGTAATCAGTACAATGACTGTCTTCGGGCAGACGACTGCGCCTGATGCAACTAAGCCATGGGTTATTTTTGATTCAACGTACACTTTAGAATCTACCACTTCTAGTTCAAATACTACATTTGATATTTACTATGATAACACATCTGGTAATGCAGTTAAAGGTATTCAGTTTTCGTTCAATTATGATAACGCAGTATTTGATGAACCAACAGTAACATATAATAATACATCTGGTCCTGTTGGATATTTGTCTTATGATGTTGATTCAACAAATGGAGTAGTAAAAGTAGTATGGGTTTATACTGGAGCATCCACCACTTTCAATATGATTACTGGTAATATGTTTACAGTAAACGCACCCTTTCTATCAGGCTATACAAACGGAGCAGTTGCTGATGTAGATTTTACTACTGATCTTACTGCTTATTATGTAAAGGCTGATGGAACAGATGGGGCTCTAGGTACACAAGATAATGGTGGTAACTTTATAGAACCAGCGTTTGATTACGTAGCAACTATCTTAAATAGCGGAACAAATCCAGCTGAGTCGATTCCTGTAATCTTACAGAAATCATCAGATGGTTCTACTTGGACAGATGTTACTTCAGTAACAACAGCTGCTGATGGAACTGCAACATTCTCAGAAAGTTTAGATCAAGCTTACTGGCAAATTAGACTTAAGATTGCAAGTGGATTAGACGCAAGTACAGCACTATCAACTGCAGATGCTAACATGATCGCACAACTTGCTGCGGGCGTACAATCAGCTTCTGGAGTACAGTTCTATACTGCAAATCCAAATCAAGCTACTGGAATTACAGCATCGGATTCATATTTAGTATTTTCTAGATTAGCACAAGGTAACTCAAGTTACGCTTCTAATCCAGATGTGTTATTCTTTACTGAAGCACAATATAATACTATTAATGCTTCAAGTTCAGATCAGTCAAGTTCGATTCCAGGTCTAACAGAGTTTTTATCTCCACAAATTAATGGAACTACTACTGGTAACTTCTACCTATTAATCTTAGGTGATGCCAACGGAACAGGTTTAAATTAATATGAGGTTGATATTACTGACAATATTATTATTGCTTACAACAAGCGCACAGTCTCAGGTCGTATTTAACGTACCTGAGATTGATGTGCCTGTAAGTGAGTATATTAATCTGCCTGTAGAAATTGAAACTACAGGTGAAGATGTTGGTAGTCTAGAATTTGCATTGAACTATGATCCAGACTATTTAGAGTTTGTATCAATTACTGTGACGCCTAAAGCCCAAGAGTGGCTAACATACACGATGGACTGGGAAGGCGAAACTGTTAGATGGGGCGGTTATGACGCTACTTTCGGTAGTTTTACTATTAATAATACAACAGAGTTATTTACGGTAAGATTTAAAGTTACTAATCAGGATTGGGACACAATTCCAATTACGATTGGTAGAAAAACAGCTGGCACGGAATTAGGATGGGATATTGACGTTGAAAACACAGATGGTTATGTGAATAAACGATCGATGCCTTTTGATACTAGGCCAACTGATGGTATTTATGGAATTGTTTATCCAGTTCCAACAAAAGGTCCAATTACATTTGACCTAACAGTACCAGACAATGGCGATTATATTGTTAGAGTATTAAACTATAATGGAGCAGAATTTCTAAAAGAAAGAAAGTCATTCTTTGCAGGATGGGTACAATTTCAAATGGACCTGTCTTCATTACCGCAAGGAGTTTATCTCTTACAAGTTACTAATGGCCAATTTGTTAAAACATTTAAAACTATAAAAAAATAACTTAACCTATGAGAAAGAAGATGATTGCACTATCGTTAAGTTCAATACTACTATTTGGATGTGGAGCTACAAAGCCTGCTTCAGATGGATGTTGCGAGAAAAAAGTATTACTAACACAAAGAGAAGCTGATGAGAAGATCATGAATGGTCTACTATTTACATTAATAACTTATGTGATATTTAGTACTTTAAAAATAAACTAAAAAGAATGTCAGATAAAAAAGAAAACAAATTCTTTTCTGAAATTAAAAATCAAATCATTGCCGGCGTTGGCCTAGTCATCGCCGCAGGGTTTGGTATCTTTATTACTAATATGCAAGGGTGGTTTAAACCAAAACCAGAACCTAGTCCAGTTGTAGTACAAGATAGCATTCCGGCTCAACCACAAATTATCATTAATAATATAGTGGAAAAGAAAGAGCCTAAAGTGATTATTAAAGAGGTAGAAAAGAAAGAAGACAAAATAACATGGTAAGATTATTCACACTGGTCTTTTTGTTAGCTACATTTACAGTTCAAGCTCAAATAGGTAAAACTGAGACTGAAGACTATAAAGCTAGTTTTGAACAAAAAGCAGACATCGATGAGGTATCTGACTATATGTTAGATTATCAATTGCCTATTCAAGTTTTAAACATAGGCTTTACACCAGAACTATATGAATTCTATCCAGAATTGAGAGAGAATAGAGTAGGTTTAGGTGTTAGTAATATAACTCTGTCTTATTTAGAATGGACAGATAGATTTCTATTTACAGAAGATAAAGAAGAAATTAAACAAAGAATGGTAAAACAACACAAGGCTGCAGCGAAAGGTATATCAGCAAATGATATTAAAGTTGTAGGTAATGTTGTATTAGCCGAGTATTTTGTATATGTAGAAATATATGATTACTCAGTTTCTGAGGAAGAAGAAGTGACAGTCGATGGAGTAAAGAATGTACTAAAAACTATTATTGGTATGCAAGTAAGATTTGTCAATGCCGAAACTGGAACTATTTTTACTGGAAGTGGAAGTGGTGAAGCAGTCACGATTAAGAGAACTAAAATCGGTGAAGACAATGTGGTTAAATTCAATCAATCAACAATTGGTATTGCAACCAAGAAAGCTCTAGAATCCGGAACTGCTCGTATTGTAAAAAGAATGATTAAGCGTGGGATATTTGAAGAATAAAATAATTACAATTCTGTTATTCTTAGCACCACTAGTCAGTTATGGCCAGTGGTCTTATACGTTTACAGATCCATGTACTCTGAATCAACAAACAATTCAAATGGGTTCAAGCGATGAGATTGCCTTAAATTATTTTGGCAATGTTCAGACATTTACACAACCAGATTTTACAGATGGTACTTTTGATGCATGGATGAATTTAGTTACTCAGGCTAATTCTGCAAATCCATGTCAAGGTGTAACCCAAGTTATTACAAATAATACAAATGCTATAATAGTTCAAAATACTATTACAGTAATTACAAATATAATGAATGTGTTAGGTGGAGATATGTTACCACAAGCACTTTCATCATCAGGTGTTCCAGTAGCAGAAGCTATTGATAATGCAAACAAAAAGAAGAAAAAGAAGAAAAAGAAGAAGAATAAATCAGGTGAACAAGGTTCCGGTTCTGATAGTGAATCTGGTAGCGAATCTACAAGCACTGATAACAAAAATAACGAGAATGAAGGCACAGAGACTAATTCAAGTCAATCCGGTGGTTCTGGTTCTAGTGAAACTAGCGGTGAACAAAGTAATACGAATGGGGGTGGCACTTCAACAGGAGGCTCTGAAACAGTAACTGAAGATGAATCAAAAGAAGGCGGGTTAAGTATGTCTTTAGCAAATTCTGTCTCAAATGCAATTGACGGTGGAGAGTCAGATAATAAAAATAGAGGTTCTCTAATTGCATCAGGGGATATTGTAGTTATTGACAATCAAGATAATTCAAATGGACGCCAAGTAAAAGTAGTCGGTTCTATTACTAGTGCTAATACAAAAAAGAGTAGAGTTCAGGGAGCGTTATTTACATATACAACTGTAACTAATGATTTTAGTTTAACTTTCTATAAATCATGGATTAATCCAAATAGAACATTTAACCTAGTAGGTGCAAATACTACAATGACTAATTTTAATCAAAATCATTTAAACACAACTACTGTTTTAGAATCATTTAAGTTTGGCAAGAAGAAATTTACTGGAATGATGGGTGTTAATTTTACTATAGGTAAATTAGGTAAAAGAGAATTACAAAACTTATCGGCAGTTAGTGGAGTACATAGAAACTTTAGAGTTAGTCCAAAGATTACAACATCAGCTCTAATTCTAGGAGTCTATTCTCCTTTTACACAATACTATGAAGGTCAATGGTGGGATCCAGGTCTACTAATTGTACCATTTAGTTCTTGGGATATTCAAATTACAAAAACATTTAAATACAATATCAGTTTTACTGGAGTTTGGCAATCAGGTGGAAATGCACTCAACTATCAAATACTAACTGGTGGTAAAATCAGATTTTAATTATGAAAAAACTATTACTACTCTTATTCTTAATCCCAACTATGTTATTCGCACAAGATTGTTATACTGTTAAAGCCGTAACAACTGAAGTTGAAATGGAAGAAATCAGTCAAAGGCGAATTACATTTGGTATTAAGCAGATGATGGAAGATATTATCTCAGACAAATATGACCTATGTTTAGATGGAAAACCAGTTGAAGTGCAAGTAACTTCAATAGAGGCACCAACAACTGGGATCGAAATAGGGCCATGGACTAAAGTGAGTAAAAAGACTATAGTTACTCTATTAGTCTATATGGATGGTAAGATAATTGAGGTAGAGGGTAAAGCTAAATCTACAGTTAAAGCTACATTTATCGATTTACAAGATGAAAACTTATCATTTAATAAAACAGCATTTGCATCCGCAGTTAAGAAAGCTATAGAGAAGTCTTTAAAATAGAGATTCACTCATTGGGATAAAATTAGTAATTGAAACTATTTATACCCAATGCCGTATAAGTATTATAAAAAATATAAATATGAAATTTACAGTTAAAGAAACACCTTATATTAGGTATCAAATGACAACTCACCAAGGTACTGTTTTATTTGATGATGAAGAACTTACATTTAGATTTTCTGAAGATGATAATGGTTCTGAATTCTATATTTTAGGTGAAAAAGGTTTTGAACAAAGTCCTTTAGAAGATCCGAAACATATTGCTATCTATGCAGCAATTATGGAATGGGGAAACCCTGAAGAATTAGAAGAAGGTGAAGAAATCGAATTGGATCAAGAAACACTTGATTTATATCAATAAATTAACCCTAAATGGCAAATCTTAAAAAGAAATACAATAGAACTAAATCTGAATTAGTTAAATCTTTAAATAAGTCTGATAGAAAAACAGTAGTACTTAGTATTAAAGTAGTAGAAACTTCTAAAATTAAACAACATCTTATTTATGAATGTTCATATTTAGATAGTGGCAAAGAAAAGAATGTTACTATTATAGCAAGAGATATTACTGAAGCAATGCTAAAACTAGAGCCTTATCTTGGTGCAGGTATTCCTGACACTACAACTAATTTAATTCTGGGAAGTGAAAGATATACTAATGTACCTTTAGATCCGCCAGTATAAAAAATTATGAAAAAAGCAATATACTTTATATCTTTATTAATATTAACCTCATGTTCCGAAGATTCTATTACACAAAAAGAAACTAAAGAAGAAAATGGCTACAAAGTCACAATAGTAGAATTTGATGGATGTGAATATGTAAGTTTTAAAAAGAATTGGAGTGCCAGTTCAAGTATTACCCATAAAGGTAATTGTAAAAATCACAATTATTTAGATGGAAGATCATTTAATGATAAAGTCGAAGCTATTAGAGAAGAAAGTGGACTTATCGACAATCTACTAAACAATATAAAATAAATGGAGTTAATAAGTACACATCCTGTCAAGAAGTCCGATTTAGGATTTCATGGCAATCTTTTTGGTGGAAAATTATTAGCATGGGTTGATGCAGCTGGAGCTGCATATGCTTCCCAAGTATGCGATACACCAAGAATGGTAACAGTTCTCATAGATAAATGTGTTTTCAAAAAACCAGCAAAAGAAGGACATCTTCTTAAAATTTATGGTGAAGTAGAAACAATAGGAAACTCATCGGTCACTTTAAAAGTTGAAGCCAGATCACATAATGTATACAACGGTAAACAAGGTATTATACTTGCAACACACATTAAATTCGTCAGAGTAGATGAACAAGGTGAAGCAATTTCTGTCAGTAGTAGAGTTAGAGATAAATATATGGGTGATATATAAAATGGGTGTTTAATTAAAAAACATTAAAAGATCATGAGCAATACAGAAAAGTTTCTGCAACTATTTTCAGATTTTGATATGGTAGTGGTAGAAAAAACAGTAAACAAGCCAAAAAAGACGATTAAAGCAACGTCTAGTATTAACGCTAATCAAACGAGAAGTGAACTAAAAAAGGCTTTAAAAAGATTGACAGAGGAATACAGCAGGGCTAGAAAATCCTTTAAACAAAATAAATTAAGCCGTCAAGAATTATTTGATTTTGAATGGAGATTATTTGAAATTCAAGAAGAAATCAATAGATTAGATGACGAGGCAACGACAGAATGAACCATTTAAAAAATTATGATCAATTTATCAATGAAAAGTTTCTAGAAACTAGATACTCAGCGGGACTTGTAATTGTGTTTGATGGTATGATTTTATTAGGTCATAGTGCAGGTAGAAAGGCCAACACGGGATACGGTATATCAAAGGGCGGTATTGATGACGGTGAAACTAAATTAGAAGCCGCTATTAGAGAAACTCAAGAAGAATTTGGTATAAAAGTTCCAAAAAAACTTATTAGTAAACAAGAAAATGTTTTTTTCGTTACTTCTAGAAAATATAAGTATAATAAAGTTGTTTATTATTATATAGTTAATATAGACGATTTATCTCAAATTGGCCTTAAAGATTTACATGTTCCAAAAAATCAATTACAACTTGAAGAGGTTGATTCTGCTAGATTTATGTACAGAGGAGAAGCAGTAAAATATATAATGCCAAGTCAAAACACTGTTATACAGAATTTAACATCTAAGGGTTTAATATGGAAGAATTAATATCTAAATTTGTAGGAGAATGGGGATGGTTAACTGCTGTAGCGATAATAACATTTGCATTTAAAGATCTTGTTTCTAATTTTGTAATAGGAGCACAATTTCTATATGGTAATGATTATAATATAGATGATATAGTTTATATTAGAGGAGCTAAAAAGGCTAGAATAGTAAGACAGAATATATGGAAAACAGTTTTTTATGTATATGGTCATGATAGAAAATTTATAGTTCCAAATAATATGTTATGGAGATTAGAAATAGAAAAAGAAATACCAAAAAATGAAACACATTAAAACTCAAAAGATTTACGAAGATGCACAAAAAGTTGCTGATTTAAATCAAAAAGTTAGAGATTTAGATAAAAAGAAATCTGATATCAAGATAAAAGCCACTGAGACTGCTAAAAAACAAAGAGAAGAAGAGGATCCATTAAAGGCCGAGTTACATGCACTTGCTGCACAAAAACTTTCTTTGCAAGCGCAAATAGTAAAATTAGATATTAAAACTGCTGCCATTAAAATAAAACAAGAAAATAATAAATAAACTTTTTTAAAGGGGTTTATATAATGTAAGATGAAATACGTTAAAAGATATGAAGCTTATTTAAATGAAGCAAGAAGGCCAGGTAAACCATACCACGGCTCTAAGATATTAGTATTTGACCTTGACGATACACTGGTCATATCTTCTGCAAAAATAAAGGTATGCAATAAGAAAACAGGCGAATGTTACTCACTGACCCCTGAAGAGTTCAACACATATGAGAAAGGTGAACATGAAGAATTAAACTTTGATGAGTTTAAATCTTTAGAGATTATGAAAGCCGGTAAATTAATAGATTACTATCTTAAAATATTCAAAGAAGCGTATAGATCTAAATTAGCAGTGGGAATTGTAACGGCCAGAGATGATCGTAAAATGATTTACAAATGGTTAAGAGAACATGTCGGATTTAGAATAGACAACGATCTAATATTCGCTGTTAATGATCCAGTTCATAAATTCAAAGGTAATATATCAGATCGTAAAAAACAAGCGTTTAAAGAACTAATAGAAATGGGTTATAATGATATGCAATTCTATGATGACGATGATGCTAACCTAAAATTAGTAAAATCATTAGAAGACGAATATGATGGGATAAATATATCAACAATAAAAGCAATAAAATAGAATGGCAACAATAGGAGATATTAGAAACAACTTCCAAATAGCTTTAGATAAAGTACAAAGATTAAATGAATTAGATTTTAAAGATAAATCTGAATTTGATGAGTACAGGTCAAAGCATGATATGCGTGACACGACAGAAGTTACTATCGATGGAAAATCAATGAAAGTTGGAGACGTTGGAAAAAATACTAATATTAAAGATAAATTATCAAAAAAAACAGATAAAATCAAAGGAGAGTATTCTAGAATTGCATTTGAAAACCCAGAAGATGAGGCTGCCTTTCCAGGTGTATTCGATAGATTATTAGACGGAGAAAAACTTTCTGAAGACGAATCAAAAATGATTTCTAAATATGCTAGGATAGCAACTACAGAAAAAGGAGAAACTCTAAAAATATATTTCGCTTCAAATTCTCCTGGTAACTTTTTACAAGGTGGTAGAGAAAAGGCGCTTCAAATGGCTGATAAGGATGGATCTCTACAAAAAGATTTAATAGAGAATGGAATAGAAACCACACCATCGCAAACTTCAGGAAGTATTCCTGCTAAAATAGGTGGTAAAGCAATTAATCCTAATAAATTAGCTGGTGGTAAAACTAGAAAGGTTAAAGTAGAAAGAGATGTTGACAAAGACGGTAATATACAATCTATCGTAATTGATGGTAAAAAGATGTCAAGAATGTCTAAGCCAGATCCAGTCAAATTAGAGAACGCTCTTACTAAACAAAATCCTGATTTAACAGAAGATCAAATTAAATCTCTTGCTAAAAGAACCAATAGAGCAATTGAAAGGAATAACGAACAGTTAAAGAGGATGGCAGAAATGGAAGATTTAGAAGTTTTAGAGCCGGTTGCTGGCCTAGAAGGTTTAAGTCAAAAAGAAGCAGCTGATAAAATCACAAAGGAATACAGTACTAACATTGCAGAACAAGTTGAAAAAATGTTAGGTGATAATCCAACAAAAGCAGAGTTAGCAGTTGTAGATAAAATGAAAGCATTAGCTGACATAGAAGATGCTGATGAATATGAAAATGCATGTATTGAAGCTTTAAGTGAAATGGATAAAGTTGACTCAATGAGAAAGGGATCTTCTGATTTATTAGAATCTTACGCATATGTTTGGATGAATAAAAAGGGTATTAAAACGGTATTACCCGCAGGTGAAACGTTCCCAGTATCTGACATCATTACAATGGGAGGTGATATAAATTTAAATGATCTAGATCCTAGTGATCCAGAATATGCTGAAAAAATAGCAATGCAAGGTTTACCATTTGTAGTTAACTTAGAATCTTCAGGCGGAGTTTCAGTTAAGAAGGATGGAGGAGCAGCTTCAGCCGCTAAGAATAAAATAGACGAAAGTGTATTTAAGAATAAGGAAACTAATGAAAAATTACACGCGTTAACGGATAATCATAATTCGTTTTTAGGGACTAAGAAAGAACCTACTACACCAGAAACTATTGAAAATGGTCAAAAGGTAATGAATGAATCGCAAAAATGGGCACAAGACTCCGGTATTTTACCAGAAGATTATACACCAATGTATGGTAACAGAACGCCAAAACAATGGGCTGAAGATACTCTTAAAATGTGGGAAGAAGATGGAAGAGGTCCTTTTGCAGATCATCAATTAAAGGCATTAGAAATGCATGCGCATCAAGCAATTTTACTAGCAGATATACATAATGCAGAATTAACTGAACAGAAATATGGTAATATCAATGGATCTACCAAAAAGAAAAATGCAGGTTTTAATGTTACAGATGGTATTAATGATGCTTCCTTAATGGCACCTTCTTTAAACCCGGGTTTTAAATTTATAAAAGGTGAAGATGGGAATATGATTCCTAGACCAAACGCTATTTATTCTGCAAACTTAGAACATGGTGAATGGGATCCACAACAAGAAAGATTTGTTTCTACTAAAAAGAAGAAATAATCATGAATCCCCAAGAATGGAAACACTACGTCGATAAAGGCGAAGTTCCAATGCATTTTTTTAAATCAATGGTTGAAGCTATTAAGAACGGTGAAAAATTAAATTCACAACATTTAGCAGTTTACCAATCTCATGGTAAAGTTATTGAAGTTTTACTCAATTTAAAATAAACCATTTCTGAATCATTCGTATAATACTTAAACGAATAAGAAATGGAAAATTACACTTATATTTTAGGTCCTTGTAGTATTGAGAACGAGGACAACTTCATGTTAGTTGCTGAAACACTTTATCCATTAATGGATGGAAAAGATTGGTATCTTAAGGGTAGTTTTGATAAAGCTAACAGAACTTCAATTCACTCTAATAGAGGTCCAGGTTTGGATGAAGGTATTAATATTATGAGAAATGTCAAAGACAAATTTCCAGGTATTAAAATAGTTACAGATATTCACGAACCTAATCAAGCACTACCGCTTTCTGATGTAGTAGATGTAATTCAAATACCAGCATTTTTATGTAGACAAACTGATTTACTGGTAGAATGTGCAAAACACTTTAATACTATTAACGTCAAGAAAGGACAATGGCTATCTGCTGATGCTATGAAACATGCAGTAACTAAAATTAAAGAAGTAAATCCAGATTGCCAAGTATGGGTAACTGAAAGAGGTTCCAATTTTGGATACGATAGACTTATTGTAGATTTCAGAGGTGTTGATGTAATGAAAGAATTTGCAGACAAAGTTATCTTTGATTGTACACACTCTACTCAAATGGCAGGCGATGGAATTACAGGAGGAAGTCGTAAATTGGCAAAGCAATATTCTCAAGCAGCACGTATTTTTGAATACGATGGAGTCTTTGTTGAAACTCACCCAGATCCTGAAAATGCCATCTCGGATTCAGGTAGTCAAGTAGAATTAGACTGGCTTGTAAATAATTTAAAAAATATTTAAAAAAATAGTATTATATTAAGAAACTATATTATAAAACATGATATATAATATAAGAGAACGATAAAGTTCTTGTCTTTAAAAATAACGTGTTTTATAATGGCTGAATTAATTCCAGGAGCTGTGTCGGTTCCTGAGAGTGATTCAACAACCGTAGAAGTTACAAGTGTTAAGAATGATCAAATATTCGAAGTAAACGTAGAAGATCTTTTAAACACCGCGGATGATTACGCAAATTGGGTCCATTTCGGGGTCGGTGGTCCAGCTTAAACAAACTCAATGAAAAAGCAGCCAAAAGGCTGCTTTCTTCTTTTATGAAACAAAACACGGATAAATAGTATAAGTAATAACAATTTAATTAAATAAAAAACAAAAATTATGAGCACAACATTAATTGTATTGGCATTATTGGCGGTAGCCGCTGGTGCCTATTTCCTTTTGATTAAGAAAGGTAAAATCGAAGATAAAGACGGTGACTTTATCGCAGACGTAGTAGAAGACAAAGTAGATTCTATTAAGAAAGAAGTAAAACGTAGAACTAAAAACGTTAAGGCTGAAATTGGTGATGTTAAGAAAGCATCTAAAGAATTATTAGATCAAGCAAGTGATGTCGCAGAAGCAGCAGCAGGTAAAACTAGAAAAGGTAGAAAACCAGCCGCTAAAAAAGCGCCAGCTAAAAAGAAACCAGCTAAAAGAAAAGCTAAAACTGGAAAAAATGTATCTAGTGGATCAGGTTCTGGTGCAGGTGAAATTATAGGAGGATCAGGAAAAGGTAGTTCTAGTGGATCAGGTTCTGGAAAAGGTTCTGGAAAAGGAAAAGGTTCTGGAAAAGGTTCTGGAAAAGGAAAAGGTGGTTCTGGAAAGAAATAAGAATATATAAATAAAAATACACAATCAAAAATATGTCATCATTTATAAATTTCAATAATAAAAGTGACTCTGCAATAAATTTATATTCTGCAGAAGTAATTAAAGAAGCTTTATTGATATCTGAAACTAAAAGTTCTGCCAAAGCTACTAAAATCGTAGAAAACATTAAAGAACCTATTGTATTAAATGAGGCTTTAAATCTTTTTACAGACAAATTATCAGCTATTAAATCACTATCTAACGCTGTAGTTATAGTAAATGAAGGTAGAGTTAAGCAATTTGAAATGGATTTCAAAGATATGGTTAATGATATTAAAAAGGGTTATGGCTGGATAGATCCTGAATATGTTGCCCAAACTTGGGACAATTCTAGTGATTCTATTGACTTTAGTTTAGTAAGAGACGAAATATTTGATAGATTGATTGATGCAGGTTTATTGGCACACTCAGATTCTAATAATCCTGAAAAAGCAGGTAAGAAAATTAAATCAGCCAAAGAATTATATGCATTCGAAAATAATGAAACTACATTAGAAGAAGGTAAATCAATTACCAAAATTCAAAAAGAGTACGGACAAGTTGTAAAAGACATGGTAACTACTGTTGAAGAATGGAAAGCTGCTGAAGGTGATAGAAAGTCTGAACTACTAGAAAAACTAAGAGCATTGACTGCACAGAAAAAAGATTTACTAGCACAATTAGACGATGCTGTAGGTTTAAAAGATGTACATGCAGAATTAGCAGAATCAGTAGTTATTGAGGGTTCTAGTAAAGAATTTGAAAAAGCTCTTGCACATTATGCAGAGATAGGTGGACATTCAGACAACGGTCGTGGAGAATTAGTTGATGCTTACTGGAAATTGTTGAATAAAAAACAACGAGATGAATACTTTATGCCATTGGCGCATGCACAATATGCTAAAAACCCTAAAATTGAATGGGCAAAAGAAATTACTGAACATCACAGTGAAAATCCAAATGACAAATATGAAGTAAGACATTGTGATAAACCTGAAACACCATATGGTGTTTGGGAAGGCGATACATTAGTTAAGTGTTTTGAACTTGAAGAAGATGCTTTTGCTTTTGCTAAAGAACAAAACAAAGAACAGGGTTTAAGTGAAAATAGAGAATTAATGGCAATAGATTCTTATTTAAATACAAAAGACGAAGAAGTTCTAATCGATTTCTTAGACGATGCATATGGAAATTCTGATAATAGAAAAACTAGAAAAGAATGGGAAGATGCAAGAAATGATCTTAGTTATGGTGAATTAGTTGACTATGCAGTAGCTCACGCTGAAAACTTCGGTATGGACTTACAAGATATAGAAGATGCAATAGAAGTTTATGAAGCAAAAACAATCAATGAAAAGGACGATGCAGGAACTCATTTAGATAATCTTGCAGATCTAGTAGGTAAAGCTAAAGATTTCTTTGCAATTGGTAAAGAATTAAAATCAGGTAAATACAAATACGACTATAGTGATAGTATGATGCCAATGTATACTATAAAGGCGGATGGTTTTAAATTTGCAATACTTAACAAAAGATATGTTGACAGCGGCGATAGAGAAGTTGGAGAGATTGCAATCGGTTTAATGGAATCAGAGGTTACTGAAAGAAGGTCTGGTCAAAATTCAGATGATGCTTTAATACTTATTCAACAAGCACTTCAAGGAATGAAAAACATGAAGGCTGAAATCAAAGGCGATACTGTAATTATTTCTAATAAAGCTAAAGATGAATTTATATACTCATTAAATGATGGTGGCGATGTTCAAGAATTTATTGACGAATTAGAAGAATCTGTAGCTAATGAAGCATTTTCTAGAATGTCTAACGATGCTATAGGAAATGAACTATACGCTGCTTCACAAGCGCTAACAACTTATTATGATTGGCTTAAAGCTGGAAATGATGCAGGTAAAGGTA
>Ga0209603_1001347_pt1 | contig 25726 bp, 18 predicted proteins | sample COGITO_mtgs_1206_FD_184812 | JGI IMG/M metagenome (GOLD analysis project Ga0209603, IMG submission 184812) | Pelagic marine microbial communities from North Sea - COGITO_mtgs_120607 (SPAdes) (version 2) | ecosystem: Environmental > Aquatic > Marine > Epipelagic ... | reverse complement strand
ACAGTTACCACAAAATCACCAGTTGCTGGGTCATAAGATGCAGTTGTTGGATTGTATTCTACGTTTGGACCAGATTTACCAACATTAAGAGTTATAGTATCTTCGGTTACCGATTTGATTTTAGTTCGTTTATTATAAGAAGGTTGTCCAACTGAAGGTAAATTATGTTCACTTCTATTACCATCCATATCACAAGTAAATGTGAATGATTCAGGTCTTAGGTAAACACCATTATCAGTTGTTAATCCATGCTCATTTATAGTCATTACAAAATCACCATTAGATGGGTCATATGTAGCGTTAGTAGGAGTAAATGAATTAATACCATCAGTTATGATTCCAGTTACAACTCCATAAGATTCACTAACTTCAGTTTTATAAGAACCACTCAATGCGATTGAAGATGTTACAGCCTCAAAAGATGTTACTTTAATGTTTCCATCGGTATTAGATACCTTTAATGGAGATAATAATGTTTGTTGTGTAATTATATCAGTAACTAAATTCTTAGCGTACATAATACCATCAATAGTTTCATCCTTTTGTACAGTAGTTGCCTCAGAAGGGAATAAGTAGTAGAATTCTCCACTCTTAACACTTCGTTGATTACCACCCCATAAGAAATCAGTTGCAACACCATCTAAGATATGTCCAACATCTCTTCTACATTTTTCTCTATTATATGCAAAGAATGGATATTTGTAATCTATAAATTCAGTTACTTCTTTTTGAATTAAACTTCTATTATTTCTAATTGTATTCCAAATACTTAATTTAGTTGCCGAAGGTTGTACTAATACAACATTCTGAATAAGTTTTTGAACTAAGTTAGCTGCATGTATTATACCATCAATAGTTTGTGTTTTTTGAACACTTGTTGCTTCTGATGGATATAAGTAATAGTACTCACCAGCAATAACACTTCTTTCGTTTCCACCATATCTTAAATCGGTAGATACCGCGTCTAATATGTGTCCAACATCTCTACTACACTTAGCTTCGTTATAATCGAATCCAACCCAAGAAGATGAAATATAAGCAATTACTTCTGCTTGAACTAATTCTCTATTTTGTTCTATTGTTTGATATAATCCCTCTCTTTCTACTGATGGATTTATCAATATAGTATTACTCATTACCTTATCAGATAATCTTTGAGCATGAACTATACCATCAACAGTTTGGTCTAATTGTGAACCTTGTGCTTGAGATGGATATTTATAATAAAAATCTCCTGCTATAATACTTCTCTCATTACCACCATATAGTAAGTCGGTAATTGCTGCATCAATTATATATCCAGTATCTCTCTTACATTTTACATCATCGTAATTAGAAGCATTCCAAGAAGATGAAACATATTCTATTACTTCATTCTGAATTAAATTTCTATTTTCTAATACTAAGTTGTAAGCATCTATTTTTGTTGAAGTTGGTGGTACAAATACTGCTCCACTAACTACCTTTTGTGCAACTTCACCAGCATATTCAATACCATCTAAAGTTGGAAACAATTGAGAACCAGTTGCCTCCGAAGGATACTTCCAATAGAATACACCTGCATTTATTGTTCTTTCATTACCACCATATATAATATCAGTAATTGAAGCATCTAAAATATGTACTACATCTCTCTTACACGTATTTTCTGGATAGTCAAATGATGACCAAGATGCTGACAAGAATGATATAGCTTCTTCTTTAATAAACTCTTTATTATTGTTTATAATAATTTGTGTATCCAACCTATCTTGTGATGGGGATGAGAATGTTACATTTGATGCTATATTTTGTGCTACTTTACTAGCATATCTAATTCCATCTAACGTTTGGTTCAGCTGTGAACCTTGTGCTTGTGATGGATATTCTAAATAGAATTTACCATTGAACACCGATGCTGAATAAACATTATGTATTAAATCCTCTGCAGCTCCACTAACAATTCCAGCTATATCTCTACTACAACTTAATTCATTGTAATCTGCAGAAGACCAAGAAGAAGATAGATATGCTATCGTTTCTTCTTTAATAAAATTAATATTTTGTTTTAGTAAGTTGTAGGCTGCAACAGTTGTAGTTGTACTTACTTCACTTCCATATAATGATGATGATTCATAAGAACCACTTCCAAATTCTATAATTCTAGTTACAATCTCAAATGATTCTGAGATAAATGATATATCACTAGCAGATGCCGAAATAGAAGATGTTACATATTGTGAAACATCACTTACTGCAACTGCCTCATTAGTATTATCAACATATGGTGGTATAACACTTACTGATTCATTTTGTGTTCTAACGAAAGTGTGAACCGATTGTGGTAAATGTTTTACTGCTGAACGAGATGCTGATACAAATGTGTGAACCGATTGTGGTAAATGTTTTACAGCATTGTTTGATGCTGATACAAATGTATGTATTGAGCCACTTGCACTTCCACCATCTCCAACGTTTATTGTAAATGTTCCATCTTGTCTTTTTATACCATTGGATGTAGCAGATACAAATGTATGTGCACCAGTATAAGAAGATGAACCTATGTTTATATCAAAAGTATCAGTAGTTACGTTTGATATCTCTAACCATCTGCCAGATGGATAATCTATTGTAGGTCTTGGATACGATTTCTCAGTTGTGTTTCCATCTAATACACAAGTATAAGTTAGTGCATTATCATCTACTTTAATATAATCACCATTACTAAATCCATGTGTTGAAATAGTAAGTGTAACAATACCAGTTGTTGGATTGTATGGTGCGTTTGTTGGAGTATGTGATGTTGTACCAACTGATGTGATTAATATCGATTGTTCAGCATATGGGTCAGAACCACTTCTTGGATAAGAATGTGTAGTTGAATTTCCATCTTGGTCACAAGTGAAAGCAAAAGATTCATTTTCTAATACTACACTTCTACTTACACCTAATCCATGTTGACCAACTGTAACTACCATATCTCCACTCAATGCGTTGTAATTTACATTAGAAGGAGTAAAGTATTTATTTGGTCCAGAAGCACCAACATTAACAGTCATTGTTGTATCAGTAACATCCGTTATAATCATTGAACGACCAGCGTATGGGTCAATTCCTAATCTTGGATATGATTTAACTGATTGGTCATTGTCCATATCACAAGTAAATGCGAATGAATGTGTATCTAATATAATTCCTTCACCAACACTTAAACTATGAGTACCAGTTGTGATTACAAAATCACCAGTAGCAGGGTCATAAGATGCAGTAGAAGGTGTGAACTCTACATTAGGACCTGATTTACCAACGTTTACAGTTATAGTATCATTAGTTACCGATTTGATTCTTAATTTGGTATTGTAAGCAGGTTGACCAACTGAAGGTAATTTATGTTCAGTTTTATTATCATCCATCGTACAAGTGAATACAAATGATTCAGGCTTTAGATAGATACTATCTGCTTTCTTAAATTTGTGATTTGGAATAGTCATTACAAAATCACCATCAGCAGGATTATACGTTGCTGTTGTTGGAGTAGAACCAGTTCCAAATTCTATAATATCTAATACAGTTTCAAATGAAGATGATAATTTAGATATAAGAGTTTCCGAACCAACCAATGAAGAAGTATATTGTGTACCACTTCCTCTCTTAACCAAACCATCAATAGTTTTAGTTAATATTGGTAAAGTACTCACCGAATTTGTAGTTGTTCTTACAAATGTATGATTTGATTGAGGTAAATGTTGTATTGCTGAATTTGATGCCGATACAAAAGTATGTGGTGATTGTGGTAAATGTTTTACAGCATTGTTTGATGATGATACAAATGTATGTATAGAATTTTTAGCGGTTCCAGCATCACCTACATTAATTGTAAATGTTCCAGTTTGTCTTTTTAGTCCACCTGCAGTAGCAGATACAAATGTATGTGCACCTATGTAGGAGGAAGAACCTATGTTAATATCAAATGTGTTAGTAGTTACGTTTGAAATTTCTAACCATCTTCCACTTGGATAATCATAACCAGCTCTTGGGTAAGATTTTGTTACAGTGTTACCATCTAATACACAAGTATAAGTTAGACCTTTATCATCAATTTTTATATAATCACCATTACTAAACCCATGGTCAACAATGGTTAAGGTAACATCACCAGTTGATGCGTTATAAGGAGCATTTGTAACTGTATGTGATGTATTCCCAACTGATGTAATCTCAATGGATTTTCCAGCATAAGGGTCAGAACCTAATCTCGGATAAGAATGAGTTGTAGCGTCCCCATCTTGGTCACAGGTAAATGCAATAGATTCGTTTTCTAACACTATACTTCTCCCAATTCCCAATCCATGCTGGCCAACATTTAGAATCATATCACCAGTCAATCCGTTATAAGAAGCAGTTGTGGGTGTAAATAATTTATTTGGACCAGAAGCACCAACATTAAATGTTAATGTAGTATCGGTTACCGATGTGATTGGAATAGAGCGTACTGCAAATGGGTCAATGCCAACTCTTGGATATGATTTAACCGATTGGTCATCATCCATATCACACGTGAAAGCAAATGATTCATTAGAAAGTATAATACCTTCACCTACACTTAAAGTATGTTTACCAACAGTTGCACTAAAATCACCAGTTGCTGGGTCATAACTAGCAGTAGTTGGGTTGAACTTTATGTTAGGGCCTGATTTACCAACGTTTACACTTATGGTATTATCAGTTATTGAGTTTATTGTTAATTGTTTATTGTAAGCAGGTTGACCAACTGAAGGTAATTTATGTTCAGTTCTATTACCATCCATATCACAAGTGAATACAAATGATTCTGGTTTTAAGTAAATTCTATCACCAACATCTAAACCATGTTGAGAAATAGTCATTACAAATTCACCATCAGCAGGGTCATAAGTTGCTGTTGTTGGAGTAAATGAATCTACTCCACTTTTTAAGATACCAACTACCGTACTAAATCCACCACTTACAATATTTCTATCAGAAACACTAGCATCTAAGGATGAAGTATATTGTACACCATTGGTTACTTTTATATTATTTTTAGTATTTACTACTTTTTCAAATTCACCTCTAGTTGGAACATAAACATATTCCTGTTCGGATGATAATGGTAAACTATCTACAATATTAATTACACCACTAGCAGAAACATTTGTTGGATTTACATAATAAAGTGTATCAGGTGTATCTGCTAAAGGAGTAAATGTGATAGTACCAAATGTGATACCATTATTTATTAAACCGATACTCTCATATACATCAAATTCAGTACCAGCAGATTGTTTAGTTTTAATTAAGAATGGTGAATTTATAAAAGTATCTTCAAAACCTAAATCATTGATGGAGAAATTATACATTTCATTTCTAACCAATGTTAGAGTTGGGTCTTTTTTAGAACCTACGAATGAACCAGTATCCTCACCACCCAATGTATATCCTTCTCTACCATCAAAATATCTTAATTGGTCATCATTTATATAAAATGCAGTTGAATCATTTGGCAATGATACCACTTCAAAGTAAGTTGATGAATCAGATGAACCTGATATTTCTTTACTTCCACTAATACCATATTCAACGATATCTATTACAGTTCTGAAAGATTCTGAAATAGAACTTGCTATACTAACTGATGCTGATATTGAAGATGTTATTTGTGAATTATTATTAAATTTAATATTATCATTTACATTTGATACAGCAACAATATCATTTGGAAGTTTAGTTCCGATAGTTGTTGTTATCAAATTATCACCATAAGAATCTTTAGGAATACCAACTTGTGATATTGGTAATCCATTTGAAGCAGAACCTATTGTTTTATCAGTATTTATAGAACTTCCACTTTCAATAATTTTTGTTACTATTTCAAATGATGATGAAATAGATTTAACTTCCGCCGAACTAGCAGTTATCGATGATTCTACTAATGCAATACCACTAACTAATTTTGGTTCGTTTAAAGTCCATTTAAAGTTTGGAGTATTTCCAGCAATTGCTGCTAATAATGAATCTTCACCTTGTTTGATGATATCCTCAACTATTCCAAATGAAGAACTTACTTTAGCTCTTTCAATTTCACTGCCAGAAACAGACGATGATACAAATTGTAATACATTACCTGCTCTTACTCTAGCATATGTGTTATTAACCACTTTAGGTGATTCAACTATCTGATTTGTTATGACCTTATCAATAAACGATTTAGCGTAAGATATACCATCAATAGTTTCATTTAATTGGTCTCCATTTACTTTAGAAGGAACGTCATTATAATATAAACCAGCTCTAACTGATTTTTGATTACCACCATAATATAAATCAGTTGCTACGGCATCTACGATATATCCAGTATCTCGTTTACATTTATCTCTTAGATAAACTAAGTTAGGGAACTGAGTATCGATGAAGTTTACAGTTTCTTCTTGAATTAAACTTCTATTTTCAACAATTAAATCGTATGTTGATTGTATGATTGCCGATGCCGTTACGAATGTTTCTTTAACAACTAATTTTTTAGATAAATCTCTTGCCCACTCTATACCATCTAATGTTGGTAATAGTTGTGTTGTTGTAGCAGTTGATGGGTATAGGTAATAGAACTCACCAGCTATTCTACTTCGTTCATTACCACCATATCTTAAATCTGTTGCAACTGCGTTAATAACGTGTCCAACATCTCTTTTACATTTTACTTCATCATATTCAAATCCTCTCCACGAAGATGATACATATGAAATAACTTCGTTTTGTATAAATGATTTATTGTTTACTAATAAGTCATATCCATTTTCTACATTTATAGATGGTTCTACATAAGTAATATCTCCTACTAAACTTTCAGCAAGTCCACCAGCATATCTGATAGCATCCAATGTTTCTTGTTTTTGAGAAGCTGTTGCTTCTGATGGATATAGATAGTAGAATTTTCCATTTAAAATAGATTTTTCGTTACCACCATATAATAAATCATGTGCAGCACCATTAACAATATGACCAATATCCCTTTTACAAGTTACCTCATTATAATCCGATTCACTCCAAGAAGATGATAAGTATGCAATTGTTTCATTTTGTATAAATGATAAATTACCTACTAAAGTATCATATCCATTTTGGAAATCAATTGATGGATTTTCAAATGAAGAACTTTGTATAGTAGTTGGTGCATAATCACTACCTAATTCTAATATTCTAAAAACAGTTGCAAATGAAGAAGAAACTTTATTAGCAACTTCTGCACTTGATGAAATATCAGTATTATATTGAGGAGTTTCGGTTACTTTTATATTTCCAGCATTTGATGATGTGAATGCAGGTAATGGAAAATCTTCATTATTTAAACCACGTTCTACTATTTGTAGTACACTATTAAAGTTTCTGCTTATTGTATCTACTTCGGTTTGAGTAGTTGCATCTGAACCTATGTATGGTGTGTTGTTAGTAGCTTTTATTAAACCATCGATATTATCTACTAAAGTATAACTAGCAGTTGCTCTAGCTCCCAAAGACAGTACCTCCTTAACCTTATCAAATCTATCATCAATTATATTTAATTCAGTTGATGTTGCCGATGTTGAACTTGTTATTTGATTTTCGAATGATATATTCCAAATCGAACCAGTATTATATCCTCTTGTTGCTGATTTGGCTAGTAAAGTTGGTATATTACTTATACCACTTGATACAATATTGGAAACTAATCTATATTCTGATTTTGCTTGTTCTGATACTATATCCGATGAATTGATATTACTAAATTGTTGTAATTCATCAGTTACCTTTACCCCATCATTTGTATTTGGAACAAATTCAGGTATTGCAGATAAACCATCTTCGATAGTATCAATAATAATTGTATAATTATCTCGTACTCTATTGAATGCATCCAAGTTACCACCACTACCAGTAATAAAACGTGAACCACTAGCGTACATACCAAAATCACCAAACGATGTGTTTGAGTTAAGAAGTACTGCCTGGCCACCTTGTATTACTTTTACTGAATATGCTGAGAAGTTTGTGAAGAACGATACTAATTGTATAAATCCTCTACCAACAACTTGACATCCAACTCCATTTGGAGCAATCTGTGTATATGCATCCAATACCATCGATGCAAGAGGTGAATCAGGATGAATTATATTTCCATCCACATTCAACCCACCACCACCTGCAGGTATTTTTTCATATTTTTCTAAGAATGAGTTTTCCTGATTCGATATCATCGAACAGTTTTGAACGTATGGCGATGTTGTAATAAATGAGTTAGGTGCAAATGCAATAGCAAATCCACTTCTTGAATCATCAACCGATGGGAATACTCTTAAGCCAGCAAATGTCATCTCAGAAAGATAACAACCACTATTTACCCAAAATAAATCTTCGTTTTCATTTTTAGCTACAATCTTAGTTACCCTTAAACCAGAACCCCAAACAGTTGTGTTTTTTGGAAGTTCAATTGGATTTTCTTCTACGTACGTACCAGACGAAACTTCAATTCTAAATCCACTAAATAAAGAACCAGTTGGTAAACCAAATCTACCATCATCACCGGCTTGTGCTAATTCAGCAGCTTTCTTAACGGTTCTTAATGCAAATTGAGGTGTTCTACCATCATTGGTATCTTTACCAGATGTAGATGATACAAACAAAGTTGCTTCTTCTGCACCAAAATCTTCAGGCTTAATCCCACCAAATAATTTAGTATCTAACGATTGTAAAGATACAGATGCCGTAGCATTTAATGCCTGGTCACCTATAACATTAAGTGGCCCATCTAGTGTAAGAGAACCCGTAATTTCAATAGAGCCCGTCATCTGAGATTTTACATCTGAGGCTGACCCCATTGCAAAACTTTCAGATACCAATAATGAACCCGAAATTGTTACATTTTGGGCAAATGAGGTATCTCTGATAAAGTCTTGTATCTCTTCTACCTGCGTTCTTGATATTAGTCTAGCCATTCCTTTACTCTATTTCTACGATTTTTCCTTTAATTGTAAATGCACTCAATGGTACTTCTAATGGTACTCTTGTAATATCTTCACCAAATACCATTCGTATTTCTTTCGAACCACTAGCGTATTGGCCTGATGTTAATTCAGTACCTACTCCATCAAATAACTTTACATTGTATTTTTCTCTATCTTGTTTTATGCCATAAAGATACACATCTAAATAATCATATGCATTATCTACTTGCAAATCTTCATAATTAAATCTATATCCACCTATATCTACTCTATCTAATAAATCACCATCATTATTACCATCCTTAGAACCTAAGAATAAAGTAAATAATTTTTGAGTAGCTGAGTCCAAAGATGATGAGGTTGGTGTAAACTCATTAATAAACGTATCTTTAATAACTTCTAATACAAAAGTTTTAAAAGATTGTCTATCTCTTTTTTTTACAGTGTTTCCTGTGTATATATTTGGAACTTTTCTACTCATTAGTTAACGTTTTCAATATCACCTTTTATAAATATCCTATCATTGGTTGAGAAAGACCAAGGGTCTCCATTTCTATCAATTACTGGAAAATTTGTTCTTTTCATTTTTACATAAAAATCATTACTAACTTGCTCGTAAACATAATCTTGAGGTCTTACAAATAATTCACCTTGAGAATCATCTGTTAATAAATACATAAAAACATCAAATCTAGCATGAGGCTTTCGTTTATCTTTAAGTCTTGAATCTAAAGTTTTAATTCGCATATTTTCAACTTTAAATACCCAATAAAGTGGATGATTGAATTCGTACCTATCTCCATTTGGCTTATCAGAAGGAACACCTTGAAATGTATTTGGTGCATTAACCTCCTTCATTATATTTTTTAAAGTAAAGATGTTCATAATTCAATAAATTTACCAGTTACTGAAACTTCAAAATCAGGTTGTAATATATAAGTTACCTCACCGTCACTTTCAAATGCCTGTGTGTTATCTAATTTAAAAAGAATTAAATTTGTAGTTCCATTAAATGTGTACGTGTATGCACTTGGTGTTATTAATACCCCATTTATATAAACTCTAAACCAACCCTTTGTATCAAATGTACCTCTAAGCTCTTGTGGTAATATAGGTAATTCTGCATTTGTTAAGTAAAAATAAGAATACTTATTTGTTACACTATCAGCTGTTTCATCAGGATATAATCCTTTATTGATACCAGCATCGGCAGAACCTCGAATTGCTACAAAATCTATAACACTCTGGTACTCATTATAAATATTAGGATTTGATAATCTCATACCTGTTAAGTCAGTTTCTATACCCCATACAACTTTCTTGGGAGTGAATGATTTTTTAACAGTTGGTTTCTCATCATATGTTTCTGGAAGTAGGTATGCATTAACTACCATTGTAAAGGAAGTTCTTATAATTCTTTCCGAACCCTCTCCTACTTCTTGTTGATTATCAAATGAATCTATACGAGTTCTGAATTTGTATCCCTTTTCACTTCCCCAATACCTATCAGTTGCATATTGAAATGCCTCAACTATGGTATTCATATGTTCAGTAAATGATGTCCAAATCATTACCTCATAAGTTACAGTTACATAATCAGGTACCGAAACTTCATATTGTTCATATGCTTTAGAAGCATCTGGTTGTAATGAAAATCTTTCGTATTTATTCTTTTTAGAATATTTTTTATAAGCAGGAAGAGTATTTACATCTTTAAATTGTTGTAAAGCTGAATCTCTTTCAATAGAATTTCTTTTGAACATTATTAAAGGAATTTGAATCTTACCTCTTTGGTCTCTCAAATATCCTTTTGCTCTAGCATTATTCCATCTTTCAGCATTACCATATAATAGAGGAACTTTAACTTTGTTACCATGCTCTTCAACATCAGGTATCACAGTATCCACCATATACTCAGCAATAGTAGTATCTACATCTAAAAGTTTAACACCTTTAGTGAACTCCTTAGCTATACCTCTTTGTAATGCTCTATTTGTTTCTTTCTTATTCATTAAATAACTCTCATTTCAGTTTGAATAGAACTTTTTCTAGTCATAAATGTTGATACAATTATTGAGAATTTCTCCCCACTCTGTCCACCAATCAATTGGTCTTCTCTTACGTTATCAATTTCAAAATATGCATCATTGTGCATTATAATATCTCCGATTTCTGGATAGAACCCCTTTCCCTTTAATTTAATACGATTAAATCTAAATTCTACACTTTGTCCACTATCTGGACCAAACCCTTCATAAGATACACTACTATCGTCTCGTTCGATTACGGCAGTACACTCTGTACCTTTGTAGTATGATTTATCCAATGATTCACCATAAAGGTTTGTTGAAATATCCTCAATGGCAAGCTTGAATAGAACTACCGTTGTTTCAATTACAGCGTCTACTAATTCTCTCGAAATTGATTCAAAGAATTTTATATCTCTATTTAATGCGAATCTTGGCATTTATCCAGTGTATATTGCTAGTGGAACTTTTCGTAACATTTCTTGCTGATAATTAGATTCATTGTTTCTAATTTCAAACTGATTCTTTCTACTTAACTCTTCTAAATTTTCTCGAAGTTGTTCTACCAACGCATCTTTTTCAGTTTGGGCTTCAGCTCTTAATGCACCACCATCTAGCGATATTTCTGAACCTGGGATTGGAACTGAACTATATTTTTCTCTGATTGCTCCTAGTAGTTCTTTAGCTAGAGCGAGTGAATATTTTCTAATCCATTGTTTACCAACATCATTAATATTTTTATATTGAATAAAATCGTATCCAATATTAGCATAATCAGAAACTACATCTGATGATATGTTAGTTGAATTTTGAATGAATTCGTTTCTTACAAAATACTCAAACCACATTTTATATGCTTTCTTTGGTATTGGAAATACTTGTAATTTATTATTTGTGATATTAAATGAGTGTGCCGATTTTCTTATTGTATCATTAAGTTCAATTGCTTGCATTCTTAATAAGTCTTGAAACATTGGCATCATAATAAATTGAGATGCTGGGGATAATTCCCCAAATCCAAATTCATCCATTAGATTTTTACTACCTACACCACTTCCGGCATATGGGTCAAAGAATCTTGCCGATGCAGGTGGTGCTTCGTGAAACACTTTTACTACATCTATTCTATTAGCACTTTCACTTACATTAGCGAAAAGAACATCCAAATCATAGATTTGTTGTCCAGCAACCATATCAATACTTCCCTTTTTAATATCAGTATTACCACCTACACCAGATAAAGTACCATATGCATCTGATATACCTATTATATCTGCTAAGTTTGAACCTTGAACGAGTTTACCACTATAATTAGAACCCGTGGGGTTTCCTTTTAGTGTATCTAAGTTATTTCTTATATTATATTGATTTACTTGTGCTGCATATTCTGAAGTAGCTTCTTCAAAACAAGCAAACAGGCTTTCATCAACTAATTCTACATTTTGTATTGGGTATCCCAAACGTTTAGCACACCAATTAGCAACTTTAGGAGCATCTGATTGAAATACTAAATCAGAATCGAAAGTACCAAAGGGAGTGGAGCCTGTAGCGAATGATGATGAACCGGGATATATGTATTCTACTGACATGAATTATTTCCTCTATTTTGTTATCGTATCTATAAATATAAAGAAAAAGAAGAATAGTGTTTTAAGAAGCGTATAAAAAAAGAGGGGAACGTTTGAACCCCTCTAATTTAATCAATTTAAGTTTAGTAATTTTGTCGCCACTATCATAGCACTCTGATTATCAGTTGTTTATAAAAAACCATAAAAAAAGAGGGGAACTTTCGAACCCCTCTAATTTAATTAATCTGAATTACTTCGGATTAGATAGATGCTAAATCTTTAACATAAATCTTACCATAGTACTCAGGTCTTACCATTTTCTTAGCGTATCTCGTCATAACACCACGTCTTGGAGTGAAGTTATTTGGGTCATACACTAATGGAGTCATAATAAGTGGTACATACGGAGCATAAACAGCACCAGTTTCTAGGAAGTTACTTCCTCTAAAGCCCATCAAGATTTCGTTTGAAGTCATGTAAGGGTTTTTATAAACTGTGTATCTATTACTCATAGAACCAACAGCAGTTACACCAGCAGCAAAAGATGTAGCATCTTTATCAGCGTTTACAGTAAATGCAGGAATTGATTCTAAAATTGTACATACATCAGGAGAAGCAACGATAAAGTTAGCTCCACCTCTAAGAGTCAATTGGTGAATCTTATTAGATACTTTGTTTAATTTAGTACCTAAAGTTTGAAACCAAGTGTTCTTTTGGTAAGCAAGTCCTGCACTTGCAGCAGACCAAGCAGACCCATCATACTCTTCACCTATTGTAGCTGACCAGTATTCAGTTGTTAATGCATTAGACTTTAACATATCTAGGATTTCTAAATCAATCTCTAATGAGATATAATCAGATAACATAGCAGTTAATTCAGCCTCAGCATCGATTGAATGATATGCATTCAAATCTTGCGCCAATTCAGGAGTCCATACAGCCTTTAGTTTTCTAGTCTTAGCAACAATTGCTTCAGACTTTAATTCTAAATCTACTTCAGGAATAGCTAAATCATTTGCAATACCACTTACACTAGTTGTATCTTCAAAATCACCTCTTGCGTAATCAGCAGGTACTACTGAATGCTTTACAGTTACTGCAGCTTGGTCAACATCGGCAGTTGTTCCAACGAATAAATCTACTTTAGTCGAATCAGCAGCATTTACTCTGTTGAATTGTCCGTAGTTAGCTCCATCGATATCATCACCAACAACAACGAAAGATGAAAGTGCATCAATATCAGCAGTTGCTCCAATAGAAGCAATAGTTACTGTTAATATTTGAATATCACCAACTTCAATTGAAGCAGATAAAGCACCATCAAATCCTACATCAGCATGTGAAGCAGAAGCCCAAGTTTGAGCACCTGTTGCAATTGAAGGAGATGTTGCTTCGTTTACAGAGTATCCGAATGCACCAGCACCGTATAATCCATTCTCAGCTGATTTCGTTTGACCAAATCCAGCACCAATAGATGCTCCACCTGCTCCACCGAATAAAGAACCATCAGCACCAGTAGATTTTCCACCAGTTGCAGTTCCATATTTGAAATCTAGATAAAATACAAGACCAGAAGGTAAGTTCATAGGTTGTACACTAACGAATTCTTTAGAAGCAATCTCACCAAAGATTCTTCTTACAAGAGGAAGGGCTACACCACTCCACTCTTCACTATTTGCAGCAGTTCCAGTAGAACTTGCCTCATCAAGCAATTGTTTTGCTTGGTTTTCTAAAAGAACAGACATTGCGCCTTGTTCTTTTGTGTTTAAACCTTCTAGAAGTCCAGTTTGTTCCCATTTACCTTTAAGCTCTCTAGTTTCAGCTAGCATCACTTGTTGTGGGTTCTTTCCTTCCATTAGTTTAGATAAATCAAAATTTGCCATTTTATTTTTCTTTTTTAATGTTAAGTTAATTATTTAATATTAGCCAATTGTTTAAATCTTTCGGCTAAAGTATTTGTGTTTTCAGAAATGATATCTTTTACTGGAGCAGTTGAGGCAACTGGTTTAGAAGCACCTTCCGATACTACTTTTTTAGTTTTCTTTTGTGTTCCTGTAAAATTCATCGATTCTGCCAACGTAGCGTAAACTAATTTTACCTCTCTAACAGATGTTGTTCTGTCTAAGTTTTCTACAACTTTAGATTTTTGTTCGTTAGTTAGGTTATAACCTCTGAACAATCTATTAGCGTACAATAATTTTGCGTTAAGAAGGTTTACTTCGTTGATAGTAGATTGTAAAGATTTAACAGTAGAGTAAGCTTCTTCTAATTCTGCCTCTAATTCAGCAGTCTTATCTTCTTCTTCTTCTTCGTTTACTTCTTCAATTTCCTCATCTTCTCCGTATCCCATCTCTTTTAGGATTTCATCTAAGTCGATATCATCATCTTCATCTTCTTCTTCGATTGCATCTTCTTCAGAGTGAGTTTCTTCAACTTCCTCTTCAGCTTCAACTTCTTCGATTTCAGATTCTTCTTCAGATTCTTCTTCTTTGATTTCATCCTCAACTTCTTCTTCAGATACTTCTTCTTCAGATTCCACTTCTTCTTCAGAAATTTCCTCTTCATCTTCCATACCCATTTCAAGTTCTTTAATGATAGCTTCTAAATCTAATTCATCTTCTTCAGATTCTTCTGAGTCTTCTACCTCTTCTTCTTCGTGGTAGGTTTCCTCAACTTCTTCTTCTTCAGATTCCATAGTTTCTTCAACTTCATCACTTTTTTCACCTTCTTCAGATTCTTCTATTTCTTCCTCTTCCGATTCAGATACAGGTTCGTCTTCTCCCTCTTCTCCTACTTCTGAAGATTCTTCTTCAGATTCAGGTCCAAGTTCGGTGTGTGCTTCAGATGCAGCGTCTGATGGTTCAACTGGAGATTCTTCATCACCACTTCCGATGTCACTTGAGTCTAGTTCCTCTTCGATTTCATCCTCATCACCTTCCATTTCAGCTTGTAGCTTCTTTGATAGGATAGATTGTAATCTTGGAGTAAACGCTTCTTCAAGTGCAATCTTAGCGTTAGCGATTGCAGTTTCTCTTACAGCTTTAGCATCAGCAATTGCTTCTTTTAACAATTTTGAATTTGCCATTTTACTTTGTAATTTAAATTTGCTGAAGTTATTCGGGAAACCTCAATGTAGATTTTGTGTAAAATTGGTTGTTCGGTAACTAAACATTAAAAGTTAGTATTCATTAACCAATGAAACCCACATGATGTGGGTTATTGTAAGGATAAATATATAAAAATTTATAAAAAGGTAAAAAACTAAAGAAAATATAAGTTTTTATTATCCTTTTTTAATAACAGAATGAGTTTTTGTTGCAATCCACTGACCATCTTTAACACCAGCCATCTTAGCAGCCTTCTTTATTGCTTCAACAGTGTTTCTTGCTTTAATAGTGTATTTATTTTTTTTAGATAGTTTTACACCACTTAGATTCATATTATCAAATATTACTTCCCATGTAGAAAATCCTTCTTTGATGATTGATTCTTTAACTTTGTCTTTTTCATCATCAGTAGATTCATCTTTACCATCTTTTTTAGCTAACATTTTTTCAAATGCAGCTTTCTGAGCCGGTGATTGTGCTTCGTCTAATTCAGAGATAACTTTTTCTTTCATTATTTCTCTTACGATTTTTCTAAGTTTATCTTTCATTCTAGAATAATTTTTTTAGTTTACTATCTTTGTAAGTATCAGCGTAATACCATTTCTTATCTTTTACATTGTATAAATATACAAACTCAGCACCATTCTTCATATCGGCATCTTTAATATATGATTCAATATTCTTAGAATCACCCTTTAATGGAGTACCACTTTTGTAATATTCAATATCCTTATCATTAAAGATTCCTCTTGCTCCACCCATCTTAATTAGTTTAAGAACATCTTTATCACTCTTCATGTGATGTTTTAAACCTGGTTTCATATTTTCTGGATAACCATCATAATGAACATATGCAGAAATAATCTTACCATTACTACCAATCACACCAACTTGAGAACGAGTTCCTTCTTTAATCAATTGACCTACTTTAGTAGATTCGTATAGTCCAATGTTAATTGTACCTTTTTTAAAATCAATTAAATCTGCTCCTATTTTTTCACCAATTTTTTTCCATGCAGATTCTTCACTCATGTATGAAGATAATCTCACCTCATATCCTTTTCCTTTTTTAGAAATCTTTTTGATTGCTTTTGGAGATATGCCAATGTTATCTAGTGCCATTCCAAATTCATATTTAAAGTCAGAAAAAGAACCTTTATAATTTTCATTAACAATTTTACCATTACTACCAATTATACCAACTTGAGAACGAGTTCCTTCATTGATTATTGATTCTGGTAATAAATCTCTTAGTTTTGTAGAGTTATTCTCCTTTTTATCAAAGATAGATTCAATCTTATCAGCAAACTCATTCATACCATTATCTCTTAATTGCTTGGTTAAAGTTCCTACTGATTTAACACCATCCCACTTTGTAGCATCTGAAGTTTCTCTTCCTAATGCCGATGAATAATCATCTCTCTCAGTATATGTAGAAGCATATTTTTGTCTGATTACATCCATTTTCTCCTGATAATCATCATCGTCTATTGAAGGGTAATCTGGTCTTTTTGAAAGTTCTGGTTTATCTTCTAATACTGCAATTAACTCTCTTGCTTCACTATGGAAGTTAGAGTTTTGTAATGCCGAATAAACAGCTCTACCCATTGCAACTTTAAAATCCTCTTCACCCATTTTTTCAGGAGTAATACCATATTTTTTAGAAATCTCAGCAGCAACCTTTTCAGCCTGAGGGTCAGATTCTAATTTTGGTTTAGATGGTTTTGATTTAGAAGATTTTTTTGATTTAGAAGATTTTAATAATTGGTCTATCTCATCACGAGCAATGTCAATATTATTATTAATTTCGTCTGCAGCATCATCATCCTCTTCTTCTTGGGCGTTTCCTAATTCATATTCTTGAGAATTTAAATAGTCAACTAGCTTATCAAGTTTAGACCTAGTTGAATCTGGTAAGTTCATGCGACTAAGTTTATCTTCTAAATCAGATGAATCATAATATTCTATACCACCGGAATTGTCAGAATCAGATTTTGTATCAGTTTCTGAACCTTTTCCCACCTTTATGCCTTTTGGCGGTGCTTTTGAATCATCAGGTGCATCGTATCCCGTATCTTTAGAGAACATATTAGGTTTATCACCTTTAGGTTCTTCCTCTTCAGAATCTTCTTTATCTTTTATCTTAGAATGAGTACCAGCCTTTACAGCTGCATCTCTACTATCTTTTGATTTAAATACAGAAGTTTCACCACTTTTGTTAGATGTTGCAGTAAATGTTTCTTCTTCCTTTAGTAAATCGGTTAGTTTAATCATAGTATTATTTTTTATCTCCTAAACGTTGTTTCATAGTATCTTCATCTAACTCAGCTATTTCGTAATATCTTCCTAAGATATTTCCCATATCCTCATATAGTGCATGTAACCTTTCATCTAAAGCCTTAGCTTCAGTTGCAACCTTTTCGAATGATTTATCCATTTTCTCCAATTCACTCATATTACGTTTGATAGTTACTTTATCAAACCAATCATCAGCTTCATTTAGAGTTAATGTTTTTGCAGCATCTACAATACCTCCTAATGTTTCAGCAGTCTGAACTATATCAGATTGTCTATTCATTTGTTCTTGGAATGTTTTGTATGTAGAGATAATTTCTAAGAAATGTTTCTTAACTTCGTTTGTTAGAGGTTTATTAGCTTCAATAGATTCTGATAATGAAAATTTACCATCTACGAATTTAATTTCATTGATGTTTGTTTTTCTAATATCATTATATCCCTTAGATACCTTAGTACCTACTTTGTTCTCAACCTTTAATTCAAATTTGTTGTTGTGAACGTAATCGTATATGTCAAAGTTTTTCTTACTCATTATGCTAGTTCCGTTATAATTTCTCTCATTAAGTTTTGTGCTTTACAAAAATCTCCACAAACATCAGTACCAATTTTCTTTACTACCGATTCGTTCATAGGAGTCATAAATGCACCATGTGTAGATGGGTTGGATACAAAATCCCAACCTATTAGTTCAAAATCTTCACCAACTAAAAGTTTGTTATCTTTTATTGGTTGAGTAGAACCCATGCCTCTTGATGAGATACCTAAAAGGATTCCTGCTCTTAATAATTCTTTTAATATATTACCAGATGGAGTAGGTAAGATTTCAACTGTACCTATTACATCATTACCTTCCCAATGTACTTCTTTAATATTGTGAGATACATTCTTTAAATTGATTACAGAAGAATCTGGATGGTCTAATTCACCTAGTGCTCTTCGTTCTTTAACCAATGTTTGGTATTTGTCAATTTCTCTTTCTAATACTTCTCTTGGATACACTCTACCATTTTGGTTTTCTGCACCAGAGCGTTGAAGGACTCCTTTAACTAAGGTTCTACCTGATGAATCTTCATTCACTTTTCCTTCAAATAAGTTTGTTTCTATAATTAGACTCTTCATAATGGCTATCCTTATTTATATTTTTTTAATAAATCAGCAAATTCTTGCTTCACAGTAGATGATAATCTTTTATGAATTCCGATTTTTGCTAACATAGGAATTACATCACCCATTTGAGAGTTATCTAACTTAATTCCAGTTCTACTTCTACTTAACATGGGTCTTTCTAAAAAAGTTCGTATTTCAAAAGCTAAATCTTTTGAAAGTTTAACACCCTCTACACTTGAAGTTTTTCCCTTTTCAACATCTTTTAATAATAAAACTTTTCCTAATCTTGCTTCGGTTACTGATTTAGTATTACAACCACCTTCGGTTACTCCACCACATCCACAACCACAATCGGAATGAGATTCTTCCACTTTGAATTTTTCTCCATCAACTTCGAACTCATCTTCTCCAGCTTCTTTAGCAGCAACTACTGCAGCACCAAAAGCATTTCCTTCGTTCTTTTCACCTTTACCATCCCAAGCAGTATCAATCTTATTGAAAAACTTTTTCTTTTCTTCATCAGACATTGAAGGAATTGATTTTCCTGCCTTTTCTAATGCTTTTTTAAAGAATGCTTTATAATCACCTTCTTCGGCCATTATAGTTTTGATTGTTTCTTTTATAGTGTCTTTAGTAATACTCATAGTTTAATTCCTGATTATAATTTACTTATGGATGTTACAATATTGTTTAATCTTTCTCTGATTCTAAACAAATTCTTTTGTGTTCTTTTCCAATATTGGTTTGAATCTAAATCACCTTCTTTTTTAATTTTACCATACCATCTAAGGAATGTTTCAATTTCAGAAAGTTGTTTAGTAACATTAGATATACCTCTACCAATTTTTTGTTTGGGAGAAGATTCATCTTTTTTTAATTCAAGCCAACGATTTTCATCAACCTTTTTATAACCAGTAGATTTAGTAAGTTTTTTAACTACATCATCATCAACCTCATCATCCTCATCAGTACCATCAGTATCTTTAAACGCATTAGGAGTATTATATCCAGCAATACCACCAGTTGTGGAGGATTCCTCAATCTCTAATTCTTCGTTTTGAATTTCTTCAATTAAATCTTCAACTAATTTCTTTAAACTCATATCTTAACTTTCAATTCCTTTATCAATTCATATGACATCATAATTGATGAAACGTGATTATCAGAAACATTCTTACCAATCTTAGTTTTAGATAGTACGGAAATAGTTTCTGCTAATTTAATTTGAGTTACCTTATCTTTTATTTTAGATTTGATTGATTTTAATTCTTTTATAATAGATGGAATTGATTTTTCCACATACGATTTAAAACCTGTTGTATTACTTAAATTATTGATATATTCTTTTAACAATAACTTTTGGTCATTATTTAAGTTAGAATATTTTTTATTAAATGTTTCAACTAATATCTTATAAGTAAGTAATCTTAAATCCTTATCTTGCTTTTTATATGATTCAACTAATTTATCTTTTTTATTTATAGATTTAGTAGCTGGTTTAGATGTAATATTTTCAATAAGGGTAATTTTTGAATTGAATACATCCTTTATATCATAGTTATCCATTTTTTTAGATTCGAAAATCTTGTATATAGATGCCAATAAGCGATAATTAGAAATAGGAGAAGATAAGAAGTCATCCATATTGAATGACTCGTTAATCTTTTTAATAAGATTATACTTTTCCTTATGTAACTGTGTTTGTTTAATACGATTATGAGCTTCGTTAACTGTATCGATGAACTTTTCAGCTCTTGATTCAGAATTATACTTTTCCTTCATAAGAAGTTCGTATAATCTTAACTCTTTGTTCAACTCGGTTTTTGGGCTAAAAAACTCACTTACGATTTTTTTAGCTTTTTCAGTAGTATCACCATTTAGAACTTCTAAGGTTATTTGCCTTACTAGGAGTTCGAAAATGATACCTGTGTTTTTAAATTTTGAATGTTTTACCCTCTTCATTATGTTTTTATCCTATAATAATATATCAATATACGGCATTATGTTTCGTATATAAATATAAGTTAATTTTGATTTCCTAAATTTTTATTCATCAATCAAATTAGTGTCATCTAAAAAGTCTCCGTTTTCACCCATTAACTTTCTTTTTGCTGAAACTCCATTAACATATTCTTTAGCAACTTTTTTGATTGTAGACTCTGTTTTTTTCAACGCTTTTTTGTTTTCCTTTTTACCTAATGGGTCTCTTCCATATGGATGTTTGTCTTTACCATACGTATTTCCTTCCCTTGGTCTACCACCCTTATCTTTTAACTCAGTTTTTAATTCCTCCAATTCATCCTCAACATCGGTTGGGTCTGATTCCATTGCTGGGTCATTGCCTTCATCTTCAATTGAACGATATCTGAACCTATCTTTAAGGTCATTAATAAGATGAACTTTCTGGTCATCTATTTCATCATCACTAAAGTTAAATATGTTTTTATATGTCCAATCTTTAGATACCATATTTAGTGCAGATATATCAGAAACTAATCTAACCTTCTCACTCCATAAGTTTACCTTCTCTTGTTCATATATAGTAGATGGATTAACTAAATCTAATTCAAAATCTACCATTTCACTTCCCTCAATACCTTGTGCGGCTAAATGAGTTACTGCTAACTTAGTTAATTCAGATATTAAAGTTCGTTGTATTCTTTCTATTGTTCTTGCAAATCTCACATCTTCTGCCGCGAGAGTTGCTTTACCATTTACATTCTCATCATATCCCAAATATGCTTTTGGAATCTTTAGAGCTGCAAACATTTTATTTTTTAAGTAATCAATATCATCTATAGCTGTATATTCTAGTCCACCTAGTGATTCTATTGATGTACCGCTATCACCACCCCTAACAGGTAAAAAGAAATCTTCAGTTAGGTTTTGAATATTGTACTTTAAGTTATAGTCACCAGTTCGTTTATCTACAAATGGAGTTTTTTTCATTTTGTTGATAATTCGTTGCATGTAGTTATCAACTTCTTGTGGAGGTATATTACCAATATCAATTTTAAAAACTCTTTTATCAGGAGCTCTCATAATTCTATGGATTAACATAGCATCTTCCATAAGAGAAACTTGTTTCCAAATTCTTCTACCATTTTCAATCATTGCCTTTCCATAAGGAAGGAAGTTTGTATCTGATAATAATCTGAAATGTACTATTTCATAGTTCTCATATTCACCTTTCCCATTTGGGTCATTATTTACTTTAAACTTAACATAGTTGGGATTACGTTCATCAGTATTCTCTAATCTTTCAGTATCGTAAACTGGAAGTGGTCTTACGTTAATAATACCAACACCCGGTTGTATTTCTTGTAGTAAAAAGAAATCTCCATACTTAACCATATTTCTTGTCCAAGACCATAGGTTAAATTCTATATTAAGAATATCATAGAAAAGATTTTCTAATATTTCTTTTACTTTTTCGTTTTTTGATTTGATTTGTACAACATCTCCAAATTCATTTTTTAATGTTGATTCATCTGCATATATATCTAATGCTGATGAAATAATTGGGTCATTGTCCATTGCATCATAATCTCTAAACAATTCCCTACGAACTTGATGGTATGCCATTGATTGAGCTGCCATATTGTCTTGAGAAAAAGACCTTTGTAGTTTTGTGTACCTATCTCTTAAATTAAAAAGATTGGTACCACTTTGCTGTCTATCATCGGTATCAACTACTGTTCGTTTTCCATCCTTATCAACCTTTACGATTGCTTGAGTAGAAAAGAGTTTCGTTAATCTATCGAAAAATGAACTATTATTTTGTTCTGCCATTTATATTTTCTTTATGTTATAACCTCACTAAGATACAAAAAAAATTTGATATATCCTAATTTTTACCATGCTTTACAACTCCAATACCTAGCACCAGTTCTTGGGCCAGGAGTATCACAATTGTGTCTTGCTCTAAATGCTTTTTTTCTTGATGGGATATCTTTTTGTATTTGCATTGTTTTTTCACCTGCTTTTTTAGCCGATGTTCCACCATGTCCAAAATTTACCTTTACAACATTTCCCTTTGGGTTGTTTACATACACTTTAAACTTTTTAACATCACCCCTCATTGGTTTATTAAGTTTTACCTTTCTACCCTGGTATTCTGCTTCGTTAATATTTTCTTTCATTGTTTTTAGAAAGCTAATAAACTCATTTAAATCAGTAGAATTTTCAACATCATATTCTGTGATGTTTTCATCTAAACTTAATTTAAATTCCCTATAAAGTTCTTTAGAGTAATTTTTCATTTTTAAATCTTGTAATTAACCTATACTATATAAATATAAAACTTTTAATTTATAACCATTTAGTTAAATCTTCCACATCATCACCTATTTGCATTTGCCAAGGATTATCTTCATTAGTATCTCCACCATATATCCCACTATAAGTATGTGTAGATATACCATCTATCGCTTGTTTGGTTAAATCAATACCTTCTTGTCTTAATCTCAAAGCAGTATCTCTTACCCAAAGTGAAATAGCTAATGACATTGTTAAATCATCGTTGTAGCCCCTCATTGCTTCGGCTCTACCATTCATCCATATAAATGTGAATAATTCATCAATGGTTCTAACTGAACGTATTATAATGGATTTCTCTCTAACATACTCTTCTAACTTAGAAATAATTAAAGGTCTAGTTCTTGAGGTTGTTGAAAATCCAGCCACCATACTTTTGTCTTGAGACCTATATCTATTTGAATGTTGGTGGTCTACATCTACATATTTTAAATCCTTATTCATATAATAAAGATTAGGATAGTTTCTATCAATAACCTGTTGAATGGTTGCCCAACCAATGTTTGCATTTTCAATTACCAACAATGCGTTGTTATATTCGGTTGATATCGATACTAAGAAATTTCCGAAATCTTTTGTGTCCAACTTACCTCTATATTCTGCAACTTGTTCAGATGCATCTACATCAATAACATGAGCTGCCGAGTAATCAGATGCGTCTCCTCTAGCAACATCCGCGACAACTATATAAGTTTTACTATAATCAGGATATTGCCATTTCCAAAGATTTCCATCAAATCCACCCTTTTCGATAGGCTCTTGTACAAATGTTTCTTTATAGAATAAAAGTACTTGTGGGTCAATAACCGAATCACCAGAACTTACAAAATCACAATCACATTCTTGTGCTGCTCCTTTTGGCCCTAATAATACTTCTTGTTCATCTCTCCAACTCTGGTCTCTTTCTGGATGTACACTCCAATGTAATCTAATATTATTGAATCCATTTGTTCCATCTTCAGAACCTACCCAAGTTTTATGAAAGAAATTACCTACACCATTTGGAGTAGAAAGTATAATTGCATTACCACCCGTTGATAATGTAGATTGAGCTGATATCCATATATCTTCAATTTTATCAATAAATGCTGCTTCATCAAATACTAAAAGGGATAGTGCTTCAGAACGACCAGCATCACTGGCGGCTGAAGTTGCTTTAATCTGAGAACCATTTGAGTATCTTAACGATAGTTTGTTATCTTCAACTGTTGTTAGTTTTAACCAAGAAGGAAGATAATGATTCATTACTCTTACTTTGGTTACTAAGTTTTTTGCTACTTCTTGTTTTGTTGCAATTACTAAACAATTAAAATCATCATTGAATAACATTTTCCATAATGAAAACCCGGCTGTTAAGGTTGATATACCAGTTTGTCTTGATTTAAGAATAACATTATATCTATGGTTTTTAAAATCAACCAATGTAGTTTCTTGAAATGGATATAATTGAAAAGGAATCTTACCCCTTACTGGATGCTGTATCATACAATACTTTCGCATAAAGTAAATAGGGTCAGCTGCACATTGTTTGTACTCTGATGCTATTATCTGCTTTAATGATTGTTTTTTATTAGCCAAATTATTTCTTTTTTCCTATTTTCCAATACATACCAGCACTAACAAATGGTGCTAATTGGGAGGTGTTAGAATTATTCTGAATACCTAAACCTAATTGATATAAATTATTCTTTTTACTTTTTAGGATTAACCCACCACCAACATTACTAATAACATCGGTTTTATTGAATCCACCATTAATACCCCAATAGAATTCATTCTTTGGTAATTCTTTTACAATTGTTGTATTATAAACTGTTGGAATTTTAAAGAACCAATCTATTTCTCTTGATTGGATTGAGTTTTGTGAAATAATATCAGTTAAGATACCAAATCCCAAATCTCCACTTGGTTTGTTACCTAATGAATCGGTAACTACATCTGGAAAGTCATATGTTAGACTTAATGTATCTTTAACTGTTATTTTTGTAAAGTAATCTTTTATAATAGCAAGTGAATCTACATCTACTGGTATCTCCACTTCCTTAATTACTTCTTTTGTGATATACTTTGGTACATACTTTGTTACTTTAACTTCCTTTTCCACATATATGGTATCTGTTTTTTGTTCTAACAGTTCGTAATCTTTACCATCTACGTTTATTATTTCTTTTTCTTCTTCATCACCACCACAACTTCTAAGTAATAACACTACACATAGTGCCATTATCAGTATAGTCTTTAAATCAAATTTCTTTAACCAATTCATAGTTCATAGGTTTTAATTTCATGTAGGCTGTATTTCTTTTTTCTATAACTTCAGTAAGTTC
>Ga0209603_1001345_pt1 | contig 25732 bp, 35 predicted proteins | sample COGITO_mtgs_1206_FD_184812 | JGI IMG/M metagenome (GOLD analysis project Ga0209603, IMG submission 184812) | Pelagic marine microbial communities from North Sea - COGITO_mtgs_120607 (SPAdes) (version 2) | ecosystem: Environmental > Aquatic > Marine > Epipelagic ... | reverse complement strand
ATCGAATTGTTTGGTGATGACGAAAAACAAGATACCGCAGTACTAACTATTAAGCAAGGGCTAGTTGATCATACATTAGTTGTTGATCCAGAAATAAATCTAGCGGCAACGCTAATTAGATTAGGAGCATTATGAAAATATTAATTTTTGGATTGCCAGGAAGCGGAAAAACAACTTTAGCAAAACCGTTTGCAGAGTTAATTGGCGGAGTGCATATTAATGCAGATGCAGTAAGGAAAGAACACGACGATTGGGATTTTAGTATTCAAGGCAGGATTAGACAAGCACAACGTATGCGGAATTTAGCAGACGGTGTAGTAATGGCAGGTAAGGTGGCTGTTGCTGACTTTGTTTGTCCGATGGAAGAAAGTCGAAAAGACTTCGCCCCAGATTTTACAGTTTGGATGGATACTATTAAAGAGGGTAGATACGATGATACCAATCTATTATTTAAAAAACCAGCAAATGTTGATTATCACGTAAAAGAATGGTTTACTGATACAGATACTCAACTATTAGCTGTTGTAAAACGCTGGATGGAGATAAATCATGTTTGATTGGCAAAAACCAACAACTCAGATGTTAGGACGTTGGCAACCATGGCATGATGGACACACAGAACTTTTTAAAAAGGCACTAGCCGAAACTGGGCAAGTATGCATAATGATTCGTGATGTTGGTGGTATTGTAGGTAAAGATGCAGGCGCAGGACGCACAGTGGCTCAAGACGATAATCCTTTTAGACTGATGGACGTTATACGAGGTATACAAAAAGGACTTGCGGATGTAGGATTTACTGAAGGTAAAGAATACATCATTATGCGTGTACCAAACATTGTAGATATTTCTTATGGTCGCGGAGTAGGGTATACGTTTACACAACACAATTTAGGCGAAGAAATTCATAACATAAGTGCCACTAAGATACGTAATAAATTAAGAGAAGAAGGAAAACTATGACTTACATTGTAAATGACGCCTGTATTAAATGTAAACACATGGATTGTGTAGAAGTTTGTCCAGTCGACTGTTTTTATGAAGGTGAAAACATGTTAGTAATAAATCCAATTGAATGTATTGACTGTGGTGTATGCGAGCCGGAATGTCCTGCAGATGCAATTCTTCCTGATACTGCACCAGGTGCAGCAGAGTGGGTAGACTTTAATCAGAAGTATTCAGACTTGTGGCCTGTTATTACAGAAATGCGGCCTGAAGACGTACCAGCAGATGCAGAAGATTGGAAAGATGTAAAAGGTAAAATGAAATATTTTTCAGAAGCTCCTGGGAAGGGCAGCTAGTGGATTACAAATGGTATGATTTTAACGCTTTAATTGGTCGTAAAGAACGACTTATAATGTGTGAAGATGTTAGAGGACTTATTGAGCAAGGACGATTTTGGCATAATAGTCCTAAGTATCAAATAAATGAACAAGCGTTTGGATTACCCGGAACACATTGGTCTAAATTAAAGATGAGCTTTGTGTGGAGTTGCTTTGCATTCCTTGGTAACGAAGTTCCTATCAAAGGTGTACAAAGTTGGAGTTTTATGACTAGCCTAAGATATCCAGAGCCACGTGATAAACTTTGGCATCACCATCATCACAACAAACAAGTTCAAAGTATTAGCGGAGTGTATTATGCAAAGGTTCCAGTTAACAAGAAACAATGCGGAACAGAGTTTGCACCAGATGGACCAGAGAATGCAGCAAGACTCCAATTACCGCCTAAAGAAGGACAATGGGTGATATATAACAGTAAGGAATGGCACCGACCAGGTGAACTATTAAGCGACAAAGACAGATTTATTGTTGCAGCAGATATGATGTATTAAAGGAAATAAAATTGAACGTAAGATTAGTAAGTTACACACAGCCCACAGAAGAATATAAAAACGAAGGATTAGAAAATGTACAAGACCTTATTGCATTTTGCGCAAAAGTATCTAATCCAGCATCACAAATTAATAAAGAAACCAGCGAACGTTTAATTAAGTATTTGATTAAACATCAACATTGGTCTCCTTTAGAAATGGCAAATGCTGTAATGGAAATTGAAACAACACGTGACATTGCACATCAAATGGTACGTCATCGTAGTTTTGCATTCCAAGAGTTTAGCCAGCGTTATGCAGAACCATCAGAAATGGGCAATGCATTTGTAATGCGTAAAGCACGATTACAAGATCCTAAGAATAGACAAAACAGCGTAATTACAGATGATGTAAATTTACACGTTGCATGGGAACAACATCAACGCAATGTGTGGGCTGCTGCTTCAAATGCATACGACTGGGCAATTGAGAATGGTATTGCCAAAGAACAAGCCCGTGCAGTATTACCAGAAGGAAATACTAAAACACGATTGTATATGAATGGCACATTGCGTAGCTGGGTGCATTACATTGAACTACGTGGTGCTAATGGTACACAGCAGGAGCATATGGATATTGCACATGCTTGTGCAAAAGCTATTGCAGAAATCTTTCCGTTAGCAAGTGATCTATGAATATATGATGGGTGCCAATTGGCAAAAGGATCCACAGCATTCTTACGAAAAGAAATTTGCGTGGTGGCCTGTACGTAGCAATAGCGGAAAATTTATATGGTTAAAGGAATACCATATTCGATTTACCTATTATGATCATAACGGTAAGCCGCCTTTAAAGGGCCCTCATTGGGCATACGTGTACACGAAAAACGAATTTTTATTAGTACAGTTGAAAGGGGCATAGAGCCCCTTTCGTTATTCGTCTCCGTAAACTTGGAGTACTTCTTTTACAGCTTCATGCCTTTCAATGTCTCCTTGTGCAAACTGGACTATATCCAAATGTTGTGAATTACTTTGTTCTAACAGTTCAGTAAAGTTAATTAAACCGTTGTCTTTAAGCCTATCTGCTTGTGCTAAGTCACCTGTTACAGCCATCATAGATCCTTCGCCTAATCGTGTAAGTAACATTTTCATTTGGTTAGCTGTAGCATTTTGCATTTCATCTGCAAGAATAAAACTTTGTTTAAAAGTTCTACCTCTCATATAAGCTAATGGTGCTATTTCAATTATGCCTTCTTCTATCATGCCTTCTATTTCACGAGCATTAAAATACTCACGTAGTACATCAAATATAGGTCTAGTCCAAGGCGCCATTTTTTGCTCTAGCGTTCCTGGTAAAAATCCTAAATCTTCATCAACACTTACTGCTGGCCTAGTAACAATAATTTTATCTATTTTGCCTTCTTTAAATAATTTTACTGCTACCTGTACAGCCAAGAGAGTTTTACCTGTACCTGCCGGCCCGATGCCAAAGACTATATCTTTCGACAGGTCTAACAGTTTTAATACATATTGTTCTTGGTTTATGTTTCGAGGCAGTATAGTTACATTTTGCTTTTTAGTAAATGAATTTATGTTGACAACATTGTCAAATTTGGAATTCTGCTGTTTAGCAGCTTTTCTTTTAGCTCCCATTTTTCCTCCTTATGGATATGGAGTAGGGTCGTTTGCAGTAGAAGCACTTGCCCTACAAATATATTTATCATCTGCAATTGACATAAATACATTAACAAAGGAAATACTATGAAAGATGTCTTAGATATAGTAAAAAACGTTGAGCGCATATATGACAGTAATACGTCATTAAGCATACTTAAAGATTTTGAAAGAGTTCTAGATGAACTCGATATATATGTGTACGATAATTGGGAAGACGGCGAAGTCTGTGAAGGACCTAAGATCGACCGTCATTGGATTACATGTTCATTTATGTGGCCACAAGAAAAGATGCCTGATCCTATGGGCGGTAAACGTCTATTAGATTATGACTGTAAAGTTAAAATGGGTAAAGACAGTGTACTAGTACCACGTACAATACGTAAAGAAACAGATATACGTCCTGGTACTAAAAAAGGTAAATTAGATCGCAAACCTATATGGATTGTAGAAATTATGATGCCTACTAGTTTAATAGGTGATGTATACGGCGGTGCTCAAGGCATAATACCACAACAGCAACAAACAACACAAGGCGATGTACCACAAGAAGCCGAAACAGGTGCAGCAGCAGAGACACCCCCAGAAGAGGCAGCAGTATAATGGGTCTTAACACAAGTGATTTAAAATTTTTAGTTGATGATGTATTCGAAATTGATAGCTTTAAAAGTAAAATGGGCGATGACAAAAACATCGTTACTGTAAGTTTTAGTGTACACGAAAGAGAAGCAGCAAACGACTTAATGAATTTTTGCGAAAAAGGTTATCCATTTGTATTAGATGCAGATGTAAGTACAGGTGAACAAAGCGACGGAACATATAAAGTGTTTATTGAAATTGAACGTTCACAAGATATACCCGAACAACTACAAGAAATGATATACGGTATTGCTAAACTTGCTGAAATAGAAAATCCACGCTTTCGCTATTACAAAGGATTTAAAAGCATGGATGCTACAACAGAAAATATTCAATCTATTGTTCCTTTAAATGATGCTGACTATGAAAATATTATGCAGGAAAATAAGTTAAACAATTACGAAAACTTTTTTAATAAAACACACAAGTCAAACATTATTATAAATGAAAATGATGAAATAACAATTTTTAAACCATTTGCTACACATATGACACTAAAGGTATTAGATTTTGGTAACACCATTGTAACAATTAGTAATGTAAATGAAACAATTAACCTTAATGATATGGGAGAGATACTTTTCCTAACTAAATACCTTGGAGACTATAACATCACAAAATTTGGTGATAAACTAGCTCTTACTAATGAAAATAAAACTCTAATAGTTAACAGAATATAAAATACATTAACAAGGAATATATTAATGGCCAAGGAAAACTTTGAATTTAATTTCGAACCATGGATGGCCCAAGAGCTACTACATGGTAATAAAGAATGGGAAGAATGGTATAGTGCAATGTGCGAAATTCTTCCGCTATGGGAAATCAATACTATCGAACGAGTAGCAGGATTTATTGCCCAGTGTGGACACGAAAGCCGAAACTTTAATGTACTAACAGAAAACTTAAACTACAGTGCTAAAGCATTGAATACTATCTTTCCAAAATATTTCAAACGTGCAGGGAGAGATGCAAATGAATATCATAGACAGCCTGAAAAAATTGCTAACGTTATTTACGCAAATAGAATGGACAATGGCGATACCGATTCCGGAGATGGTTGGAGATTCAGGGGCGGTGGCATTCTACAACTTACAGGCAGACACAATTATACTGAATTCGGCGAAGATGTCGAAATGTCAGCAGATGAAGCAGTCGACTACGTCAGAACAAAAAAAGGCGCCCTAGATAGTGCTTGCTGGTTCTGGGATGAAAACAACATCAACAAACATTGTGATGCAATGGACATTATTAAAATGACCAAACGCATCAACGGTGGTACTATTGGACTAGAAGATCGCAAAAAACATTACCTACATGCACTAGATGTATTAGGTGGTGATTATGAAGAGCCAGACACTGAATACGATTTAAATCAAACTCTACGTAAAGGTTCAAGAGGACCACTAGTTGCAGAGGTACAAGAAAAACTTGGTATTGCTCCTGCTGACGGTATCTTTGGACCAGGTACCGAACGTCAAATTAAACAATGGCAAAGTTCAAACGGATTAACAGCAGATGGTATATTAGGACCTAAAACGCTGGGAAAGCTCTTCGGGTAGACAAGATGGGTGCTAAGTTAGCAATAGTAATGTTTATGTTGTTGTTGGGCGTAGGTGGTATTGGATATTGGTATTACAACGACACTCAAGAACGCTTGGCTATCCTTACATCAAACAATGCTAAACTTAACACCGCAGTAGAACTAAACGAACAAACAATAAGTTCGCTAGAACAAGACTTTGCAAAAGCGTCTAGCGAACTTGCTACATTAAACGAACAATATATAAGTATACGCAGACAAAATCAGGCACTAGCAGAAAAACTAGAACGTATTGATTTAACAGCAGCAGCAATAGCAAATGCGGAAGGCATTGAACGTGCTGTAAACAGAGGCACTGAAAATGCAGGTAGATGTTTTGAACTTCTATCAGGAGCAGAACTAACGGACAAAGAAAGGAACGCAGAAAATGACATCGCTTTTAACAAAGAGTGTCCTTGGCTTTACGATACTTATAAGTCTCGCGGCTTGCTCAACGAAGCCACAGGTAATTGAAATAAGTGCAAAACCGATTGAAAAACCTACACTAACTCTGCCTCCTGTTGACGAACTAAACATGCGCAAACTAGAGTGGATTGTTATCAACGAAGCAAATGTTGATGCTGTAATAGCAAGGCTTGCAGCAAGTGGAAAGCCGTTTGCTATATACGGATTAAGCGGTGACGGGTACGGAGACTTAGGGCTAAACTTTAGTGACATTAGAGCATTAGTACAGCAACAGCAAGCAATCATAGCAGCATACGAAGGTTATTATGAACAGGCTGAACAAGCAATGGATAATGCTGTAACAAACGAATAAATACACATATAATAACGAGGGTACAATATGTGGGAAATGATACAAAACATGGCGGGTGAGCGTACATGGATTTATACTAGTATAGCAGGCAGTATTTTAGGTGCTGTTGTACTAGCATATTTAAGCACAACAAGAATAGGACTATGGGGCTACGCTAAGTTTGACTTAGCTGTAGACTATCTTGTTGAGCGTTGGGGTCTTACATGGCTCGAACAACCAGAGGATGCATGGAGAAAAAAGTATCCTAAAATCACGGCAAAAATAGACGATCTAGAGAGCAGATTACAAAAATTGGAGGGTAACAATGCCACGAAGAAAACCGGAAGAACTAAAAAGTAAGTCAACACCAGCACCTGCGGCAAAAGTAGAACCAGTTAGTTCTGCGCCAGCAAAACCATCAGTTGCTGCAACTCCAGCACCTGTGGCTGCAACTCCAGTAGTTGCTTCTCAACCATCTGCATTTCATCCTGCAGATATAAACGGCGATGGGCATATTGACGAAGAAGAAAAACGAATGGAACTTGAGTTTAGACGCAAGGCATTAGAAGATGCAGATGCCATGCGTGACGCACAGCGTAACATGACTTGGTTTGCATTGTTTGGACTATTGCTGTATCCATTTGCAGTTGTAGGCGCTTCGTTAGCAGGTTTAGATGAAGCACAAAAAACACTAGGATCAATGGCTCCAACATATTTTGTTGCTGTTGCTGGTATTGTTGCTGCGTTTTTTGGCGCACAAGCATATACTAAGAAAAAATAATCACTACTAACTAACCTTAATAGTCTGTGCGATAAGTATTTGCATGGACTATTATAATATACTAGGTGTTAATAAACAAGCAAGTCAGGATGAAATCAAAAAAGCATACCGCAAGTCTGCTATGGCTAATCATCCTGACCGCAATGGCGGTGATGATACACAGTTTAAACGCATTAATGAAGCATACGAAACATTAAAAGATCCTAGCAAAAGACAACAATACGATAATCCTCGGCCACAAGCAGACATTAATATGAATTCACAAAATATGAATGACATATTTGGTCAGTTCTTTAGACAAGCACAAAGGCCACGTAAAAATCAAGACGTTACAATAAATGTAAGAATTACCTTAAATGATGTAATGACGGGTAAAGATATTGTCGGAAGATACCGACTTGGCACAGGCAGAGAAGAGATTGCAACTATACGATTGCCACCAGGTATTGAAAACGGAATAATAATGCGTTATCAAGGACTAGGTGATGATTCAATTCGTCAACTTCCAAGAGGCGATTTAAACGTACAAATAATCGTAGAAAATCATCCAGATTTTATAAGAGATAGGTCGCATATTCGAACAAAGTGTAGTATAAATGTATTACAACTAATATTAGGTACAAATGTTATAATAACCGATTTGGCAGGAAAAGATGTAAATGTAAAAATACCAGCTGGCACAAATCCTGGAACCATAATGAGTATTGCAGGACATGGGTTACCTGATATAAATGGCCGTAGAAACGGTAATATGTATTTAGAAATAAAAGGAACTACTCCCAAAATAGAAGATTGGGAAACACTAGACACAATAAGGAAAATAAATGATGGAACTACTACTGGCACCTGATGGTAGACTAGAAACAAAACTTGAAAGATTTGATTTTGAACAAATGCATCCTGCGCCTGTTGCAGTAGATATGATTGAACTAATGAACAAACACAGCGGATTAGGATTAAGTGCAAATCAAGTTGGGTTTCCTATGCAGATCTTTGTAATGAAGGCATTACTAAACAAAAAACACGGAGATCCTGTTATTGTAATGAATCCTATTATCAAAGGACTGAGTGAAGAAATCGAAGCAGGTGTTGAAGGATGTTTAAGTCATCCAGATTTAATATTAAAAGTAAGACGGCCAGTTAGTGTAATGGTCGAATTTGATACCTTGACATCTGACCTAAAGGATGTTATACATATAGAAGCAAAGTACGACGATATCGATGCACGAATATTTCTACACGAATATGATCATTTGTATGGTATTCAGTTTATTGATAGAGTCAGCAAACTAAAACTAGACATGGCAGAAAAAAAGCGTCTAAAAAAAGGAAAAAAAGTTAATGGTTGAACCATCAAGAGAGTTACAGGCAGTGTTTGATAAAGCAGTTAACGATGCTAAGAAACTTCAGCACGAATATATTACATTAGAACATTTACTATTTTCTATGCTCTGCGAAGAAACATTCGGAACCTTGATAACAGGTTATGGTGCAGACGCTGAACATATGCGTAAAGAACTAGAAAGCTATCTAACAACAAATCTAAATGATATTAAGATTGAAGAAAAGAAATATAAACCAAAGAAAACTACCACAGTAGAACGTGTTTTAAATCGTGCATTTACACAAGTACTTTTCCAAGGCAGAAACGATATTACTATTGCTGATGTGTTTATTAGTATCTTGACTGAAAAGAAAAGTTGGGCATACTTTATTACACAAAAAGTTGGCATTGACAAAGAAAAGTTTCAGAACTATATTAGTGCAGAAACAGAAATATATGAGAACCAGGACGAAAACGAAAACAAAGGCATTGCTAATAAAGCACTACGAGATTTTACTACAGATCTAAATCAACAAGTTAGTATGAATAAGATTGATCCAGTGATTGGTAGAGATGAAGAAATCGAACAAGTTGCTCTTGCATTAGGCCGCCGTACAAAATCAAATGTTCTTATTGTTGGCGATCCGGGTGTTGGTAAAACTGCTATTGCAGAAGGTCTTGCTTATCAGATTGTTAACGGAAATGTGCCAGAGTTTCTAAAAGAATACCGAGTGTTTAGTTTAGACATTGGCGCTATGCTTGCTGGATCAAAATATCGCGGCGACTTTGAAGAACGTTTTAAAATGGTACTTGCAGGGTTAAAAGGCAAAGGCAAAACTATTATGTTTATCGACGAAGCACACATGATTAGTGGTGCAGGCGCCAGCGGCAGTGGTGGATCAAATGATTTGGCTAATATGTTAAAACCTGCACTTGCAAAAGGAAATATCAATGTTGTTGCTTCAACTACTTGGGAAGAATATCGCAAGTTCTTTGAAAAGGATCGGGCTCTTATGCGCCGATTCCAGAGAGTAAGTGTTGACGAACCAGATAGAGAAACTACACTAAAAATCCTCGAAGGTATTAAAACATACTACGAAGAGTTTCATAGTGTTGATATTCAACACGAGGCACTTGAAGCAGCAGTTGATTTAAGTATAAAATATCAAAACGATAAAAAACTTCCTGACAAAGCTATTGATTTGATTGACGTAGCATGTGCAAGATTTAAAGTACGTGATATTACTAAAGACAAAGTTGTAACCAAAGATAGTATTCAGTACGAACTTGCAAAAATGATTAAACTTCCTGAAGAACAAGTAAAAGAGCGTGAAAGTGAAAACCTAGCACACTTGGAAGATAACTTGAAGAAAGTTGTATACGGTCAAGATAAAGCAATTGACGACATTGTTGACAAAATACTTGTAAGTCAAGCAGGACTTAAAAGTGACAACAAACCAGTAGGAAGTTTTGTGTTTATGGGCCCAACAGGTGTAGGTAAAACTGAACTTGCCAAACAACTTAGTAACCAACTTGGTGTAAAACTTGTACGGTTTGATATGAGTGAATATCAAGAAAAACATAGTATTAGTAAACTAATCGGATCACCTCCGGGATATGTTGGATACGAAGACAATGCTGGCGGCTTATTGATTGATAAGATTCAAGAGAATCCCAACTGTGTGTTGCTATTAGACGAGATTGAAAAAGCACATCCGGATGTAAGTAGCATACTACTACAGATTATGGACAATGGCAAGATTACAGGTTCCAATGGCAAAGAAGCAGATGCTCGCAACTGTACACTTATTCTTACAACAAACTTGGGTGCGCAAGAGGCAGAAAAGAATACTATTGGATTTAGTGACAGTATGGAAAAAGATTATGACGATGTTGATCTTAAAAAGTTCTTTACTCCAGAGTTTAGAAATAGACTAGATGGTGTTATTACGTTTGGCAAACTCAGCAAAGAAGTCATGCTGAAGATTGTTGGCAAGTTTCTTGTTGAACTTAAAACACAAGTACAGAAAAAAGATATTGCTATCAACATCACAGATGATGCTCTTGATTATCTTGTAGACAAAGGATTTGATCCTAAAATGGGCGCTCGTCCTTTACAACGTGTTATTGACAATGAAATCAAACGTCCGCTTAGTCGTCAAATGTTGTTTGGTGATCTAAAAGCTGGTGGCAGTGTTACTATTGATTATCGAGAGAAAGAAATCAAACTCGATTGTGAAATAGAATATGAGACTGTATGAAACTAAAAAACTACACTATGGCAAATACTTTTATAAACTTGCCATAGTGAACTGTTGTGCAAGTTATTTTAGAACAGAGTTTCAAACAGACGGAAGTTTAAAATATGCTAGACGCAAACTTGATGAAGTTAACAAACATTATGTTCCTTCGGATCACGATTGGAAAGTTGAAATACCATTAACAACAACCTACAATGATGTTATTCCTGTTGAGCATTTTTGGGATGCTATTGATATTTACAGACATTTACTCAAACACACTGATTATAAAATAAGATGCAGTTTTCAAGATTTATCAATCTATAGTAACAATCGAAAAATGTTGGTAGACTTAGGAAACAAACTTAGACAAAAATACACTGAGTTTTGGGAGCCAAATCCTGAAACTATACAAGTACTGAGTTCTGAAAAAAATGCTATTATAGTAAACAAACCTCCGCAGTATGAATACAAAGTTACTCTTGGAAATAAAAAAGGTGTTGCAGCACTTGCTAAATGGATAGAACGTAATCCAAAACTTGCAGCAATGGGCGCAAGAGCCCGTGAAAGTTGTAAAAATGAAGATTATGTATATGGATATTATTTTCATGTTAGAGATCTCAAAACACTGTTGATAATACAAATGATGACTGGTGATAACATACAACGCATAGATAAATTTGTTTATATCAAACAATAGATAAATACAATATGGCGAGTTCAAGTGAAATAATTTTATCAAATCAAGTTCATCCAGGAGACAGTACAACTGAAACTGTTACCGGCGACGACTTCAAAGGGGATGGTTACTACGGACGTAGTGACGGGTTCCATACTGTTCAATATAGTCTCGATGGCTTTATTGGTACATTGGTTATACAAGCAACATTAGCTGTTGAACCAACTAGTAGTGATTGGTTTACATTAACCGAAACAACACATACTAGTGCAAATGACAGTAGTGACAACGCAGATGGCGGATTTTTATACAACTTCACAGGAAACTATGTGTGGGTACGTGCATACATCAGTAACTGGACTGACGGAACAATATCAAACATATTATTAAATCATTAAGGTAGACACATGAAACATTTTATTAGTATAGTAATAGACAACGATGGAATAAACGAAAGCAGAGATTTTGTTTTAGACACTGTCTTAAATACAGCTAACATCGGACTATTAGAAAATACCATGGAATATGAAATATACGAAAGTGAAAATAACACACAAGTATTAAGTATTCCTATTGCACGTGAACTAAACGAAAAACAACAAGCATACCTTGCAAAAAAACTTGCCAACAAACTATTTGACAAAGGTTATAATAACTTTGATATTGAGTTTAGTCTTAGTGAATCAAGCCTTAATGAAGCAGATCCACAAGCCGTAGCAGCAGTAGCTAGAACAGATGACAGAGGACGCAGTAGAATAGGCACAGATGCCGGTGACGGATTAGTATGGATTGTAGGCAATACTAATGCTCTTGTAAGAGTTAGTCCAAATGATCCAAGAGTAGCAGCTCAAAGAGCTGCTATATCTCAACCACAAGCAGCAGCACCAGCAGCAGCACCGGCATCAAGAGTTTCAAATACTACACCAACAGGCGGATTACTGCGTAGAGGTAATAGAGGCGAAGAAGTCAAACAACTACAACGTGATTTAGGAATGACTGGCGACGAGATTGATGGTATATTTGGTCCAGCAACAGAACGTGCTGTGAGAACATTCCAACAAAATAGCGGTGCAAAAGTTGACGGTATTGTAGGTCCAGAAACTCGCGACCAAATTGCAAAGTATCAAGAACCAGAAGACAACAGTGCTCCTGCTCAAACTCCAGATGCAGCACCAGAACCAATAGACGGTGGCATTGCTCCAGGAACTACAGCAGGTGGGCCAAGCCAACTTCGACAGCGCCAACAAGGACAAGTAGATACAACAGCACCAGAAGTAGATACAACAGCACCAGAAGTAGATACAACAGCACCAGAAGTAGATACAACAGCACCAGAAGTAGATACAACAGCACCAGAAGTAGATACAACAGCACCAGAAGTAGATACAACAGCACCAGCAGCAGAACCAGCAGCAGAACCAGAAACGATTGAAATAACAACACAGGATCAAGCTAACAGTATTTTTCAAAATCCAGATTCAACTGATGCCGAAAGACAAGCAGCAAGAGAATTTTATGGTGCAACACCAGACCCAGTAGAATTTCCTGATATTGGTACAGCAATGATTGGCAGAGCAGAAGTACAACCAGGTGACCAAGTTGTAATCGATGGTGAAGAAGCAACTGTTGTCACCAACGATGACGAAGAAAAGTATTATGTTGATCCAGAGGGTCAACCTATTGGTGAATTGCCAGAACCAAGTTCAAGATTAGACAGAGCAGGAGAAACACCCTCAACTGGACGATCTACTTCACCGGTACAACCAATTGGAAGAATGTCAAGTGCAAGGCCAAATGATCCCGAAACTGGTGCAGTTGTACGTCCTGGCGATGAAACTAATGCACTTGATGCAATTGCACAAGATAGAGAGACAGGAGCACTGCCTCAGCCACCAGCACAAGATACAGCAACACCAACTAGAAGTGGGCCAACTACACGAGGCGACAGAAGAGGTTCCAGACCTGACCCTAATGCAAACGCACCGCAGCCAGATGCTCAAACAACAGTAAACAGCCCTAGTGGCGATACATCCGGTGGTGATTCGGGTGTTAATAATAATGCAACAACTGATCCAGAAGTAAGCCGTGAAATACCACAAGCACCAGCATTTGGCGGTGGCGAAAGAGATGTAAATGTAGATACAAATGCACCTAGCCAAGCAGCGCCAAGTGTTGATCCACAAGTTGCACAAGGTGTAGCAGGAACATTTTATCAGGCGATGAAGGGTGGTACTGGAATCGGTACAAATAAAAGACAGATTCAAACACAGTTAGCAGGATTACAAAATGCAGATGAGTTCCGTGCAGCAGCAGAAGCATACAAGGATAACAACGAGCGAGATTTATTTGCCGATTTTTATGACGAAATGAACGATAGACATTTTAACAGATTTGTTAGACCCGAACTGGAGAGACTAGGTATAGAGATTCCAACACGTGATTCTTTTAAAAACGAAAGTGTTGAGCCAATGCCCAAAGGCGCATTTATGGTTGAGGATCGTGCTATATGGCGTTCGCTATACGAAAGCACACACTATACAAACGGCAAGCCTCGTCCACGTACATTTATTACAGAAAGCAAAATGCAAGAAGTTACATTTGATGACGATGACAAGTTCTTTGAAAACTACGGGGTGATGTGGTTCAATGAAGACGAAACCATAGACGAAGCAGAGTATCAAGGTCGTAAAGTTAAACTAGGCAAGCCAATGGCAGGTGATGTTAAAAAGTTTAAAGTGTATGTTAAGAATCCAAAGGGCAATGTAGTCAAAGTTAACTTTGGACAAAAAGGCGCAAGAATTAAAAAAGGTAATCCAGAACGTAGACGCAGTTTCCGTGCAAGACACAACTGCGATAATCCTGGACCTAGACATAAAGCAAGATATTGGAGTTGCAGAAAATGGTAAAATCAGAAGCACAACTAATAAGAGAACTAGGAGACAGACTGTCAAAAATCAATCCTGTTGAAGAAACAGCAACAGACAACACTCCTGCAAGACCTTTTTATGTTAAAGTAGAAACACCTAAAGAGAAGTAATATGAAAATAAATGAATTTCACGATATGGATATACCAGACGAGATTGTTCCAAAGCCTGATTATGATGTAGCCAGTGACTTGCTAATCTTCATGCGTAATGATCCTATGTTTTATAGAAAAAACTTTTTTCCAGCAGTAGAAACATACAAAGAAAACGACAAAGATACTTCGCCTATTGAAAATATGATCAAGGGCGGATTAGGACAGTATTGTCAAAAGTTTAATATTCTCAATCCAGCTGACGAACTTATGGGCGAAGGCGATATAAAAGCTCTTACACAGCAGATTATCCAAGATGAAATGGAAGATCTTGCAGAGGGAAACTCACCTCATAAAAAAGGTACTAAAAAGTACAAGAAGCACATGGCAGCTATCCACGCTAACGGAGGCTAATATGGATATCAAAGACTTACAGCACCTAGCAGGCATACGCAACAAGTTTACAGGGTTCACTCCGTATGTTCCAGAAAACATGAGTATCACTGGCACTGAAAAGTCTAAGATTCAACGTAAAAAGAAAATACAACCTGGCACTGAAGAATGGTTTAAACTATGGTTTAGTCAGCCACACCTAACAGGAGAGAAGCCAGTTGAGGATTGAACATTTAGACGAAGGTGTCGGACGCATTATACAAGGTGTAAACACTACACCCGATGTTGGTGTGGATCAAACACGTATTGAAGCAGCAAAGTTTGGCAACAAAGTAGACAAAGACGGTAGGCCTCCTACCTTAAGTAGTGCTGTTAAAGGCAAGAGTACAAATGTATTATTCAACTTAGGACTTACTGAAGGTATAAAACTACGTTTAGAACGTGACAAAGACATAGATGTGCTACACATTATGGATACCAAAGGCAAGCAGCGTATCGAAGTGCGTGGCAAAAAAGGTTATGAAACTGGCGGCTACGATGCAAAAGACAAACTACATCAAGTACTAGACCGTGTAGGCAAGGCAGCAAATATTTCAGAACTTATGAATGGGGAAGTAGTAGGTATTAATCCTAACCATCCACAAGGCACTAGAGCAATACGCACAGCACGAGATGTATTACAAACCGAAAGTAGTCGTAGCGTAATGGAACAAGCTATTATCGAAGGTGGTCATAGTTTAGATGATTTAGACAAGCCTACACCAACTATAGCAGAGCTTGTTAAAATGCACGATGTACCTGCTAAACAAATACTAAAACAACTCGAAATGGGCATCGAAGCAGAATATGAACACACTAGTGATTTTGAAGTTGCTAAAGAAATAGCATTAGATCATATTGCTGAAGATCCAAGTTATTATGATAAGTTAAAGTTTATAGAAAACTTCGCCGATGGTAAGAAAAAGATACAAGAAGCATTGGACAATCCTTATCCATTTGAATTAATAGGACCCAATGACTCACAAGAGTTTTCAGCACTTGCTCAAACGCCAAATGGCGTGTTAAGAATGGACTTTGAAGCAACAGATTACGATAACTTTGGTATTGACTTTTCAGTTGGTAAGAGCATGGGAAAAACAGATGCAGGCGATGAGTTTAGAACGTTTGCTACTGTAGTTGCAATGATGACCGAGTGGATCAAGACAGTAGGTATTGAACACGTAGAGAGTTTTGATTTTGGTGCCAACAAAGACGAACATGCTAGTGACGGTAGAGCAAAGCTATACACAAGATTTGCTAAACAACTTGCTAGTAAACTAGGATGGCGTTTAGAACAAAGTACTACTGCTAACCGTGGTACAGAATTCTTTAAACTAACTAACCCTAAACCAGTGCCACGTGATGATGAGTATTGGGACGCATTAGAAGAAAACTTTGCTGATGGTAAGAAAAAAGGTAAAAGCAGACCAGGCAGAGTAAAAAAGTCTGGTGCTAGTTGCAATGGTAGTGTAACAGATCTACGCAAACGTGCTAAAAAATATTCAGGCGAACGTGGTAAGATGTATCACTGGTGTGCAAATATGAAATCAGGTAAGAAGAAAAAATGAAGATTAGAGAAGTCACCGAAGAAGTTGTACCTATCAACAATACCGAACATGCTGTAGAACGGTTGAAAGTTGCTGCTGAACTTTGTAGTAAAATGGGCAATCAGCCTATTCTTTACAGAGCAATGCACGGAAGCACATATCATGGTGGTGCTAAAAACAATCTAATACAAAAAATAACCAATCCTGCAAGAAAAGGTGTAATGGGAAATCATAATACTATACAAGTAGCAGTTCTTAAAGGCTTAGGCATCGCTAGTCCAGCACAAGCAACTACAGTAGCACCTGCAAGCAACAGCAACTATTTTGGTACAAATCATATAATAATTCCAGGTGGCGACTTTACTGCTTATTGGAACCCAGACATCGACGACTTGGGTGGCTTCAAAGGATATGATCCACAATACGCTCAAGGTGCTGGACCTAGCGGCGGCACTATTAGTCGCAGAGATGAGCCAGAAGGTGAAGAATTACAAAAAATACTAAGTGGTTATCAAAAAGGTATTCCTAGTTATAGCCAACACAAAGGCGAAGTTATATTAGATACAGAGTTCTATTATATGCTAAACTTAGAATCGTTTTTAAGTAAGTTCGGTGGTAAGAAAGTCAAAGAATTAATTACTATCGATAATAGGAAAAGTTTTGCTGCTATCAAACAAGATCTATTAGTAGATAAGTTTAAAACATATCGTGATGTTGGATGGTATCTAGCAAATCCTGCTACAAATATGATGAAGTGGATTGCTGATAAGGAAGCAACGAGAGCATAATGACAAAAGAAGAACTTGCACACTACATAACTAAATATAAAGAACACGAAGCACGTAGAGCAAGTACAAACGAACGTAATGCATATTGGAGAAAATACAATGAAAATAAATGAACTATTAGAAACAACTAGTGCAGGAAGCGTAGCAGCAGTAGCAGCACCAATCGGTGGTATGCAATCTCGTCAACCTAAAAACCCAGATGGTACTGCTAAAAATGCATTAGACAGTGATACATTAATGGCTGGAAAGAAAAAGAAGACTAATAAACAAAAGGCATAAATACACTATAATACGTATTGGAGCCAAATCAATGACTAAAAAAACAAATGAAGGTCTTGCAGACTTAGCTGATGTAGCAGAGCGCGACCACGAAGTACAAATGGCACGAAGCGATTTGTACAAACTTGCAAAATATTCTATCAAACTACACGAGATGCTAAAAAATGTAAGTGAAGCAGAAGGTATAGAAGGATGGCAGCAAGCTAAGATTACCAAAGCAGCAGATTATATTTCAAGTGTATATCACGCATTGGATTATGACACAAAGTTTGAAAGTGTAAATGTAGCAGAAGATGCAAAGCCAAAAACAATAAAACGTACATTATCTGATTCTCAAGTTAAATCTTACAAAGGCAGTTTATCTGAAAAACTTTCAACTATAACAGGGAGATAATCATGAGAATACGTGAGCTATTTGAATCAGCAACTCTATGCAACGAATGCGGAAATCCTAGTTGGAAAACACTTGAGTCAGATGATCTCGATGAAGGTAAAAAGAAAAAGAAAAAGAAATCAACCAAGAAAAAAGGCAGCCACGGTAAAGTGTGCTGGAAGGGCTATCGTAGAGGCAAAGGCGATAGTTGTCATAAAGTAAAAGGCGACGGTTAATGGACTTTAATGCACTACAACACAAACTATTTGCAATGGATCCAGTTGATCCTAGAGAAGATATAGCAAGAATGAAAGCACAAGCTGCCGCTCCAGCAGTTGAAAGTGATGGGATTGATTATCTTAAAGAAAGTGCCGTAGTGCCAGAAGGTTCATTACAAATGGATCGTGATTATAGTGTTAATGATTTTGCTGCACTTGCTGGTGTAGTTTCAGAAGGCAAACAACGTGCAGCAGATCAAGTACGTGGCAATGAACCAATGCCAGCTACTTCAACTCCAAGTAACACAGGCGAACAACCACATCCGCTGAAAGATAGATTGGTAGGCGAAAGCGACAAAGATGATCGCATTGCTGCACTAGAACGCAGAGTTGAAGCATTAGAATCAATGTTGCAAGAACGTGAACTATCCAAAGGCGAAGAAAAAGAAAAAGAACGTATTGTTACAGGTATGAAGAAAAACAAAAGCGATTTTAAAAATCGTTATGGCGACGATGCAGAAGCAGTTATGTATGCTACTGCTACAAAACATGCAAAACAAAATGCAAGCGTAGATTATTCAAGTGATATTAAAACAAGATTGTATGATGCATTAAATAAGAAAATGGGTGTATAATGAAACTAAACGAGTTCATCGTTGAAAATGTTTTAAAACAATTTAGGACAGCAGCAGGTCCAGGACTTTCAATGAATAATCCTGGTAATCCAGATGGCAGTCATGTTGTAGAAATCAAACGAGCTTTAAGGAAGCATACTCTTGTAACAGGAAAAACACAAAATGGCAGTTTTCAAACTGCTGGGCCTGCATGGTCAGGTGATGAGTCAGGAACTTGGGATCAAACATTAGACGATGCTATTAGAACTTGGAAAAATAGTATCAACATACAAGTTAATAATCCAAACGAACTAAACACTGCTTTAGGAGAACTACGAGAAAAAGATATTCGCTATCTTATTAGTACTAGTCTTTTTCCAGCTGGAAGCGGATCTATGGCAGGATTGCTACAAATAGGCAATGATGGCACAACTCCTGGAAATCAAAATACTGCTGCTACCTGGGAAGGACAAGAAGTTGATGTAAATCATGTTATTGATACCCCAGTTGAACAAGTGACTGATACAGCACAAATGATTGCTGCTATTGGCTTTAGTGGCTGGTATTTTATTCTACAAGAACTACTCAACAAACGTGAAGAAAACACACAAGGAATACAACAAAGTCAAAACGCAAGACTAGCTGAACTCAATAGAATGATGGTAACCATCTATGAAAGACAGAATCAGTTTGGATCTATTTGGCTAGAAGAAGTATGGAAAAGAGGAGTTGTTCTTAAAATAAGTAACGGATTGACTGCTACTCTTGCAAATGGCGAAGAAATGGAGTTTTCTCCACCAAACTGGCGCAATGGGTCGGCGAAGCAAGAAGCACAACAACTTTACGAATATTTTAGACAACTTGCAACAGGATTAATAGCCAAGTTTAAACAACAAGACTCTGAAGCTAATGCAGCAAGAAATGCTCCAGATGTAGTCGATACACCTACATTAGATGCGACTACTACAACAGCATGGGTTACTGCAATGAATCAGGCATTTGAAAATAGTATTGTTGCAGGTATTATACCAAGTGGTCGAGGATTTGGATATGATCGTGAAAAGATCAGCGATCTAATGAATCAACTAAACACAGCAGGAGATTGGGACCAAGTTGAGGAAGCATACGATGCACAGTTTGAAGATCTATCAACACAGCTAGTTGATGAACTTAGCGAAGCTGATTATCAATCCCTAGTTATAAGACGACTTACTGCATTAAGAAGAATAAATCCAAAACTGTTGTATGCATCTATTGTTTGGGGACAAGACACTGATAGCATGGATGTTAGTATCGATGAGGACACCTATACTGTTGTTAAACAGTTAGATAGTAATGGATTTCCTGTGGTCAACAAAGGCAGACGTGAAGTTAACGATGTATTAGTTATCGATGATGCATTGAAGGCAGCGATTGAACTATCTGGTGGAACTGTTCCTGATCTAAACATTGAAGCCAATGAAGAACACCGTGCAATGGGCGGCGCTATTATTGTAACAGTAATAAACGATCGTGTTCCAGAAATGACAGCGTTTTATACAATGCAAGATCCGTTTAGTGAATCACAGTTTAAATCACTAGGTCCGAGACGTTTGCTAGGTATAAGTGAAGGAGCTGCGGTGCTTGTAGCAAATGGTTCAAGTGAAGAATCTGTTGCACAATGGATACACGGACAAGTTATGGACGATAGACTTTGGCTTATTGGAGATGAATCTCAAGATATCGAAGGTGCTGCTAATGTTCATTTTGATAGTAGGTATAGAGACGAAAGTGAACAATCAGACGGATTCGGAAGCGATGATGATGATGTCGAAAATACAGAACTCGAAACTGATCTTATAAACAGATTATTCAGTCCTGATGCACGAAATGCTGCATTGGCAGAACTTGGACAAATATCTCCAGACACAGAACTACAAAGAGTATATGACAGAGTTTATCGCGGATATCAAAGTACACACGGCAACTGGCTAGACGAAGATATTACACAAGTAAGCGAATTAGAAAACTATGTAGAAGGTGATCAAAACAATATTCCAGATGGCTTTAAATCTATCATGGGTAAAATAGGCATTCCATATACTGCACCAACACTGATGGCCCAAATATTTAAAGAAAGTATGGAACCTGGATGGTTTGGTTGGGGAACTGATGATAATCTATTAGGTGCGTTGATTGCACAAATAAGAAATAGAGAAGATTACTTACAAGTAAATGAAAGATACAAAGCAAAATACGGTAGCGACTTAATCGACGATGTCGATGCAGAGGATAGTAGTTGGAAACTCAACAATGATGGTGAATTTGTTGAAGCACTTAAACTTGCTATTGGAGAAGATGTTGATATTACACGAGAAGGTATAAGCACGCCTGCTATGAGAGCATTTTCTACAATGCGTAACGAACCCGCAGCAAATAATATTGCAGCCTTTAGAGCAAAGATTAGTAAATCTAACTTTGATAGTGTTGGCGCAGTAATGTATATACTAGATGAAATCAATAATATTGTATTAGCAACTCCAGGTGCATCACCGGAACAACAAGAAGAGTTTTTACAAATCATTGCAGATTTTGAAGAAACATTTGAAGGTGAAAGAGCCGAGCGTAGAGGATATAGTGCGCCAAAGTTTGAAGATATAATTGCTGACTGGAAACTAAACAACAGCGATCAATGGTTTCAATAATAGTGGACGAGTACAATTTAGACGAGCACGAACTTTATCTAAAATATCCACAACATCACAAATGGTGGAATAAACTTTATCTAGCAGAAACTATGGGCTATAGTTGTGGTCCAGGGGGTGTAAGAATACCCAGCACAGGCGAATATGTAATACGTCCTATATACAATCTTATAGGCATGGGTGTGTGTACAACTATAAAAGTATTAAAACAAGGTGATTGTACCAGCACACCTCCGGGTTACTTTTGGTGCGAATACTTAGAAGGCAATCATTACAGTGCTACATACGAAAATATCAATGGTACATGGAAACCTTTACACTGCTGGCAAGGATGGAACCGGAAATCAAATGTTGTAAAGTTTAATAAATGGATACGCAGTGATTATACACCAACCATCCCCAAAGCTATTGCTAATATAAATAATGTAAAGTATATCAACATTGAATACAAAGGCGACAATCCTATTGAGTTGCATTTTCGTCCTAGTGGCAATCCAGATGGTACATCGATTAGTAAGTGGAATGAATATATTCCTATATGGCATGATACTACACAGTTTGAAAAAGACAAGCTAGTTGATCAAGGATACACTTGGATAGATAATCCGTATGATGACTGGATGGAAGACATGGAGCCGTATTTGAACGAAAGACGGCTCGGGTACTATGTACGGTAGAATTGATTTATCCAAAGTAAAATACAAACTAGATCCTGACATTTTTTTGCACAAACCTAGTTGGAAAGAAGCAGCACACGTATACAATGTCTATTGTAAATACAAAAACTTTGATAGTGTGTTTCCATTGTATAGTGATGATATTTTACAGAATGATTTTCATTGTTTGTATATAGACAATAAACTTGTAGCATGGGAACAAACAAGAACATATACAAATGACAAAGTTGCATTTAGTGATCAGTTTGCATGGGATTACAGCAATCCAGAAGATAGAGTTGGTTGGAGATTTAGCTACCACGTTCCAGCTTATTACAAGTCACAAGGTTATAAGTATCTATACTTAGGAGATCACCACGACTATAAAAGTCGTATTCAAGGATACGAAATATTAGGTCCAATAAAAACACTTGACAACAAAACATAACTACTGTATATTAAACTTAATAAAAAGGAGTATTGCATGAGCGATAGAGTATATGGACAGGAAGAAAAAGCCAAGCTAGAACGTCTAGTTAAAGAAGGCGTAACAGTACTACAAGAAATTGAAGATTTACAAGGCGGATTAAAAGAAACTGTGAAAGCAGTAGCAGAAGAACTAAACGTAAAGCCAAGTCTTATCAACAAAGCTATTAAAGTTGCGCAAAAACGTGACTGGAGTCGTGTACAAGACGAGTTTGAAGATCTCGAAACTATTGTTGCAACAACAGGATACGATACGGAGTGAATGAAACCTACAAAATCTAATACATTTTGTCATTATCCTTTTAAAAGTTTGGCATTAAAAAACTGGCAGAAGGATAAACTTGGAACTCCTTGGGTGTGTTGCAAAATGGGAGATAACAATGTTGACCTAGGTATAACACCAGAAAATCTTACACCAGATCAGATATTCAATCATCCTCGATTAGAAAAACTAAGATATAATGCATTAAATAATATACAAGACGAAGCCTGTGCAACTTGTTGGAAACAAGAACAAAAGAATAATATTAGCAAACGTTTGTTGAGTGAAGGTACAGGAACTACTAACCTAACTACACTAGATTTAACCATTAGTAATCAGTGTAACTTAAGATGCAGAATGTGCAATCCAGGAAATAGTAATCAGTTGATGATTGATTATAAGTTTTTTAAAGATAATGATTTGTTTTTAGATATACAAGGTGCTACAAACTTTGACTTTGTTGCAAGTGCGCCAGTTGATGTTCGTAATAGCTTGCAGTTTAAATGGCTTTTGCAAAATACCCATAAAATAACAACATTAGAAGTTAGCGGCGGCGAGCCTTTCTATGATAAAAATCTTATACACTTACTAGATAAGTACATTGAAAACAATGATGCTAAAAATACAACACTGCATTTTCATACAAACGGAACATTATTTACAGAAGATCTTTGCAACAAACTATTGCAGTTTAAAAACAATCAACACACAATCAGTGTGGATGGAGTAGGTAAAGTTTACGAATATATTAGATATCCTCAAAGTTTTAGTATGTTAGAGAACAGTATAAAAACTTATATTAATATTGTAAATCCTAGCGTATTATGGTTCAATCTAGTTCTAACAGCACACAACTTGTTTAACTTAGAAGAGTATAAAGCATGGGTAGATACATTTGATGTACCAACTAAACACATTGTATTAAGCGAAGTTCACAGCAGCACAAGAGGCGTTTCATTAAAAAACCTGCCTGTTGATATATTAAAGCAATCTAAACAAAAATATTCTAAAACTAATATTGAAAACTTAACTACAATGATAGATGATGCTATACATAATAATATAGGAAACACAAAAAAGTTATATCAAGAAACAATATTGTTTGATCAAAGTAGAAACCAAAGATATGAAAAATATTTAGATAAAAATATTGTTAATGTTTTAAAAATACTTGACAAATAAAAAGAAATATAGTATAGTGAATAATAAGGAGACTCCATGCCATACGTAGACGCATTTTTTGACAGAGATTCGGATATTATTCGAGTAGTTGAACGCAAGGACGGAAAAAGACATTTCCATGAATATCAATCAAAGTACACATTTTATTATGAGGATCCACGTGGAAAGTACAAAAGTATCTACGGCAACACTCTAAGCAGAATTGTTTGTAAAAATACAAAAGACTTTCGTAAGGAACTTGCTATCAACAAAGGCAAGAACTTGTTCGAAAGTGATATCAATCCAATCTTCCAATGTTTGAGTGAAAACTACATCAACCAAGATGCACCCAAGCTGAATGTAGCGTTTTGGGATATCGAAACTGACTTTGATCCAGAGCGTGGTTTTGCTCCTGTTGAAGATCCGTTTATGCCTATTACTGCTATTACAGTATGTTTGCAATGGCTAGACGGTATGCTGGTTACTGTAGCAATGCCGCCAAAAGGCATGCCACTTGAAGAAGCAACTGCAATGTGTAAAGCACGTTGGGGAGACAGTGTTATACTATTTCCCAACAACGAAAAGGGCGAAGGTGAGATGCTGAGTATGTTCTTGGATCTTATTGAAGATGCTGACATTCACAGTGGTTGGAACAGTGAAGGATATGATGTTCCGTATACTATCAATAGAATAAAACGTGTATTAAGCAGTGATGATACACGTAGATTCTGCTTGTGGGGACAAAAGCCCAAGCGTAGAGAATATGAGAAGTTTGGCAAAACAAGTGAAACGTATGACACTATTGGTAGAGTGCATATGGATTATCTCAACTTGTATCGCAAGTACACATATGAAGAACGTCACACATATAGACTAGATGCTATTGGTGAACTAGAAGTAGGTGAAAACAAAACAGTGTATGAAGGTACACTTGATCAGTTATACAACAACGACTTTGAAAAGTTTATTGAATACAATATTCAAGACGTTGCACTGCTAGACAAGCTAGATAAAAAACTAAAGTTTATTGATCTTGCAAACGTACTAGCACACGAAAACACTGTGTTGCTACAAACCACAATGGGTGCTGTTGCACTTACAGAGCAAGCTATTGTTAACGAGTCTCATAGACGTGGTATGCAAGTGCCAAATAGAAAACAGCATGAAGGCAATACACAGGCCGCTGGTGCCTATGTTGCATTTCCAAAGAAAGGTGTACACGAATGGGTTGGTAGTATGGACTTGAACAGTCTGTATCCAAGTGTTATTCGTGCATTAAATATGGGTCCTGAAACTGTGGTTGGACAAATACGTTTAGATATTAGTGATGAACGTATTCACAATGATACTACACTAAAGAAAAAGAGCTTTGCAGGCAGCTGGGAAGGACGTTTTGCAACAGAAGAATACGAAGCAGTTATGGAACAAAAACGTGACGTAATGCTTACACTTGAACTAGAAAATGGTCAAGAAGAAGTGCTGAGTGCAGCAGAACTATGGAAGTTGATTTATGATAGTCATCAACCATGGATGCTTAGTAGTAATGGCACAATCTTTACAAACGAGTTTGAAGGTGTTATTCCAGGACTGTTAAAACGTTGGTACAGCGAACGTAAAGATCTACAAAAGAATCTTAAAAAAGCAAAAGACGCTAAGAACGAAGTAGAGATTGAATACTGGGACAAACGACAGTTGGTTAAGAAGATTAACTTGAACAGTTTGTATGGTGC
>Ga0209603_1001344_pt1 | contig 25735 bp, 38 predicted proteins | sample COGITO_mtgs_1206_FD_184812 | JGI IMG/M metagenome (GOLD analysis project Ga0209603, IMG submission 184812) | Pelagic marine microbial communities from North Sea - COGITO_mtgs_120607 (SPAdes) (version 2) | ecosystem: Environmental > Aquatic > Marine > Epipelagic ... | reverse complement strand
TAACTTCGTTTATAGCAATCCAACCAGGACCTTGTGAGCCGCCAATTGCTTGACGATAAGAATCGTTTCGCTCTTTGAGCGTTAATCGCATTAAATTAGACGTAATAAACTCAGCAAAGAATGTTGTACCGAGGAAAAGCTTTCTGTTTATTTCTTGCTCGAATCGATTTAAGTGAGGGCCAAGAGTGTATCGAACAAATGACAATCCAATTTCGCCGATACCCGAACCCCACGATGTGCTCTTTTGTTCTTGGTTTACCATGAACGAAGGAAGTCCGAAAGCGCGCGCAATATCTGTGATTTGAAACTCTCTTGATTCGAGCAGCTGAGAGTCTTTAGCTGATACGCTAAGCTCTTTTATGTCAGTTGAACCGTCCATTACAAGCGGGTATTTACCTCGCTTTGTGCCACCGTAAGTTTTTACCCACGATTGTCTAAATGAGTCCTTTTGTTCATCAGACCATTTGCCTGTTTTGATTACGGCTATTTGCTGAGTTGAACCAGATTTAAAGAACTCTGCAGAGTGTTCTTCCATAGCCAGTTCTAAACCAATTGAATTAAACGCACCCCATTGAATAACAGACATTGATTTCAGACCGTTAAAGCCAAAGCCAGGGAAGTGCAAAATATCATCTTGATCAAAACCTTTTGGCTGACCGCCCAACTGAAAGAAGTAGTTGAGTCGACCACCGTTATTTTCAACAACCATACCCACTGGTGAGATAGGAAGTATTTCTTCAACTTCACCGTTCCGATCTCTAACCAATACCGCATAACCATCGCCGTGGAGCAGCATTGATGCAGCTATATATTCCCAGAACGTAGCTGCTGACCAAACCGCGCACGGTTGTAAGTTAAAGAGGTTTGCAAGAGCGTGATTACCAATTCGAGTCTTATCCCCATTTTCCTGCCTATCAAATATATGAACAGGCATTTGTGATAATGCACCGGCTATCAACCTTACACATGCAAAAACAATAGATACTTTCATTGATGTTTTTGGGGTGACTTGTGGCCCCGCAATTGATGGCATCATGCCAAATAGTTCTGCCATTTTATTAATATCAGAACTTGCAACTTCCGCCATTTCCACTTCATTGGAAACACTTGTGTCATCAGCTGCTTCTGGCACTGTGCTTTGCTTACTTTTAAAAAAGGGTATATTAAACATTAGAGTTCCACGTATTCTTGGTTTGAGCCGTCTTCTTCATCCGGTGTCCATGCACCTATGAATGCAAGAAGCATTGCAACTGCTGTATCGATTTTATTGTCTTTGTGCTCTTTGACTGGGCGAATGTATTTACCATCCATCGTCGTCTTCGCGATTACGTTACCTAGACACCAGGCAAGAACTGGATCACCGTTGTGATGAATTCGGCCTTGTCTTAATAGTGTTTCGAACTCACGCATTGCCGGAGAAAAGTTAGTATAGTTTTGTGCGACTTTGATTGGCTCAATACCATAAGCGTTTTGAACTCGTTGCGCGATTGGAGCAGCGCCTGCAGGGTCATAAAACAAAGCGCTAACAAAATGCGTTTCGTTGTCTGTACCCATCGCTTTTTCCACTTCATCGTAATCGATGCTGCTACCTTCGCACTCCAGCAGATGTCCTTGATCTATCCACTCGCGATAGATGTCTATTTCTTCTGCCTTTGCTTCAGTTACATATGATTTAGCAAAAAAGTAGTAATGCGTTTTGCCGTCAATGTCTCTATCGAAACAATCTACATCAGCTGTTAAATCATCGCTTTCAGATAAATCGACACCTTTCGTACAATCCTGCCCAACAAAATCATCTTTATTAAGTTCAGGATCAGCAGCTGCTGACCAATCCTCCATGTTGAGCCAACTCTCTCGAGCACCAACCCACATATTGAGATGTTTTGTTTTGAATGCGTTTTGCTTTCTTGCTGACTGTTTAGCTTTACTTAGCTGATTCTTTAAGCCTTCGATGTCAACTGAGACACCGTAGTTCGGATTCGCTTTTTCTAACGTTTTTTCGTCTTGCCAGTCATCATCTTTGTCAGCTGCGTAGATGATGCAAAATGTGCTTTCATCTGTTCGGTAGCCTTGTAGTATTTCTTGGCACTCTTTCCAATGCTGGCCACATGGACCAAACCAGTTTGAACCGGCTGTTGATATTATTAGCTCTAAAGGTTGTTCCCTTGCACCCATACCAGTAATCATTGTGTCACGTTGTTTTTCGTCAGGGTGCTCGTGAAACTCATCGCATAGATAACAGCTAGGAGAGCCACCATCGCCAGGATCACCAATCAGACGTTCAAATTTGCCACCGTCCAAAGTGCTAGATATTTGTTGTGCTAATAATTCAACTTTAAATCTTCGACGATACGCCGGTTGCTTATTGGCCATTTTATGTGCTGGCTGAAATACTTCGTTTGCTTGTTTCTGATTAGTAGCGCCGCAGTATACTTCTGCGCCTGGTTCGTTATCGTTAGACAACATATAAAGACCAATTGGCGCAATCCAAGTTGATTTACCATTCTTTCTCGGAACATAGACTGCTGCAGAACGGAAACGTCTACGATGAGTTTTGATATGTTTCCAGCCAAATATTTGGGCTGTTATCCACTTTTGCCAAGGTCCCAAGCTTATTAAAGACTCATGGCCAATCGCTCTGGCCCACTTCCCTTTAACGTGATTAAAGGTTTCTATAAATCTGATTACTTTATTTACTGCATCAACATCAAAGTAATATGGAAACTCTTCGGTACCAGCTCGAGCTAAATCTTTACTCTCTCGCTCAACCGCTAAACGCTCATACTTATTGGCTGGGCGCTTTCCACTAAGGACATCAGAAGCGTACTGCTCAATGTCAGCGATATGATCTTTAGTAAACGTTGGGTAACTGTTTCGCATTTAATATATTTCATCAAAAAGCCCAGGCTGTAAGTTAGTAAAACGTTGGTCAGTCGCAGGGCTACCACCAATCTGATTGATTAAGCTATTAAGCTTTCGCCAGTCATCGTTATACTGAGCAACTTCAGGTCTGTTCTTATGTTGAGCCCCATTCCGCCCGATAGTCGTGTATGTCCAACCGATATCTTCTGAATCAAGATGAGCTTTCGTTTCTTCCATTCGTGCGATTACCACACAATACTCTTTGAAGAACCTGATAAAGTGAGGCTTAAATCTGTTAATTTTTACATAAGCAGGGATATCAGTTTCCCACACTTTTTGCTCTGGTTTAGACATTCCACGCGGACGCGAACTGATCGCGATTTTTCTCGCTTCCTTATCGCTTATTTCCGCCTTTTCTTGGGTACCAGGAAATTGAACGACTTTGTCGTCTTTTTCTACTGCTACTTGTGGATATCTACCTGACATAACTAATCTTTTATTCTCTAAGTGGGTTTTTTGTTTTCATTACTGTGTCACATAAAAATTTGACTAGGGCGGCGGTGAACGTAGGCTATCTCTGAACTTTCAAGGCCCCCGGGGTCAGTGATTTTTTTGCTTGTTGTGATTCTTCAGACGTTTTTATCTTGTCGCAGTGCTGACAGATGGTTTGTAAATTGTCATCGTCATCAGTTCCGCCTTGGCTCTTTGGTATTTTGTGGTCACAGACTCCATGATTAGGGCCGTGCAACTCTACAGATACCAGTTCACCTTTCTCTAAATGAATCTGACATAAGAAACGATCGCGATTAAATATTATCTCGCGCTTCTTAGACCAAGTGCGACCACCGCGACCAGATGTCTTTGCTTGCTTACGCTTTCTATCAAAAGGCTTACGATGTGGGCAGTCACCATTACTATGAACTGTGCGGCACTTAGTGCACCAACTGCCTGGCTTAACTGGCATCTTCACTCCACTCTCGAAGTTGTTGCTTATCGTAGTTGCATGCATCTAATGCAGCAAAGAGATCGCCAATTAATATGATGAGGTCTTTGTTCGTTTCTAAATTGACAGCAGGCTTAACGCAACTCTGCATCAACTGCAGTGGTGGTCGAACCTTCTTTATTGTTTGCACTGTTACTGTTCGAGTCTCTGGTGTACTCGAGCAAGCTGATAACAGAGCCAGGTATACTATGATCAAACCAAACTTTAATGTTTTCATTGTTGGTACCTAACTCATTCAATTCATTTTCAAAGTGACTTAATTGCAAGGTAAGTTCTTTTAACTTATTTGCTCTCTGTACTGCCAACCTATCAACTTTAAGAAGCTCTGCTAGTGCTTGGTTCGTTGCATTGTTTGCATTGTCTACGCTAACGGTAAGAGATTCTATTTCATGCTGTTTGCTTATTAACTTACTGTCCAACGCCTCAATCTCGAGCAGCTGCTGCTGCACTTTTGATTGAAGTATGAATACATAGGTAATTGAAGATAGAACAACGCCAGCTAACAAAAGCAACTTAATTGCCGGTGCTGACCATAACTTTATAAAACCGGTTAATGTGCTTAACATAATTGATAGTCTCTTCGCTGTGATGTCCAGTTACACAATGAAGACAATTGATAATAGGTTGATAGTAGACTTCATTGTTACATTGCCTTTGTGACTTAAGGATGTTTCCAAAGCCAGCATTGTATGACGCAAGAGCTAACTTATATCGTTCACTCTGTGGTCTTGGGCTACTCCAACTGTTATTTAATTGCTTCATGTAAAGTGCAGCTGCTCGAATTGACTGAGACGGCAACCACGGACTTGTTAGTGTTGAGTGTTTCTTTTTCATGTCTAGCCAGGTTAATGGCATAAACTGACAAACACCCATGGCCCCAACTGGAGATACTGCAAATCTTTTTAGTCTGCTTTCTTGAAAGCATTGTGCTTTTAGCAATCGCCAATCAGTACCGACTGGCAAGTGAATAGATGAGGTTTTGAATTCTTTATCGTATGTATCAGGAAAGAGCGAGGCCGACCAAGATGCAGACGGCAATAAAGCGACAACCAAAGTAAACAGCTTTCGACATATCATCGGCTTCATTAATCCAATCTCCAAATCTGACAACCTGTGAAATGATGTCGAACCACATAAGAGCGAACCTGACACCAATCAAAGCAAATAGTGCAATCGCCAACTTAAACAACAGTTCAACGAAAACGGCTTCTAGTCCGAACATTAGTGATCACCTTTGGAGTTTTGATTGCGATTAACTTGCTTTTCTAAAGAAGAAATTAGCTCTGCTATTGCAGGTAAGCTTTGGTTGAGTCCGGCCATGACAGGTTGAAGTACTTCTAATTGTGCTTCAAGTCTCTTCATTCGCTCATTCATATTGTCGAGTCGTATAGACAAATGATTCTCAACGTCCACTTTAGTCATGTAATTGGACTTAACGTCTTCTCTAAAGTCTGACGTTCGTTCCACTTCTCTGTGAAATTTTTCCCAGAGACTACTTAAACTACTTTTTATTCCGCTTAGGATGAAACCAGCAACCGTTACTGCAAGAATGCAGAAAGATACTGCTACGGCCAGCTGATCAGCACCCATATATAATTATCTTTTTTGTTTTTGATTTGATAAAGCGCTGCGCACGGCTTTACATACTTTGCTTAACTTGAATTTTTTCATCTGACACCATTTAAAAAAACGCTAGGCGTTAACCTAGCGAAAACATAACAGGAAAAATGTTCAAAACAGGGACTCAACAAGCAGATACAAAAAAACCCAAGGGGTTAACCTCGGGTTTTATCGTGTAGCTTTGCTAAGCTTAGCTGAAATAGTAGACTCTTTGCGCGCGCAATTCAAATAAAATCATGCAGCTTTTGAAACTATTATTCCCTTTGCCATTAAATGGCCATCAAGCCAGGCAGTTCCACTCAGTAACAGCTGCCTTGATTTAGTTTCACCAATCCTTAAGTTAGAAGCAATCGCCCTATACGTTAGTTGCGAACGATAGTGCATCATAATGACCTTTTGTGTTAGTGGGGCGCTATGTCCCAAAGAAGCAACAGCCATATCAATCTGCAACGCTAACTCATCATCAATATCAACATACACAAACTTGCCTGGTGAATTAAGTGTTAAGCCTAACCCAGTTCGTGACCACTTTCCCCACTCGCCTAAAAGGTACTCAACGTTTGTTGTTATTTGCATTGCAGTGCTCCACTTTTAACTTCGTCTGAACTAAAAAAGGAAGTGTCATAGTAAAAATGACCGTGACATAGAACTGTGACAGCTACAAGTGTTGGTATTACTAGGATTGTCATAGTGTCATAGTGTGTCATAGTTAATTTACGTACACAGGTAATAGATAGATATATTTGAATGGTAAATCGCGTTGCGTGGTGCGCGCGCGCGTATGTGTGGAAAGTACCGTGACATACTGTGACACTATGACAATCCCTTACATGGATTGGCCTGCAGCTGTCATGGTTTATTGTCACTGTCATGGTAAAAGGGCTATTCTGCATTCCAAAACCCCTTTGGTGGGTAGTAATGAGCAGGCCTTTTGCCGTTAATCATCTTTTTCCGTTTAACGAATTCTAATCTATGCATGATTAGACCTAACCGGCGTTGCTCCGGCGGCTTCATCGCTTGAGGCTCCATACCCAAAGCTTCTTCCATTATTTCGGATGATGAGTAATCTTCACGACGGTTTTTCTTCAACCAATTATAGATAATACCTTCCCAGATGTCTGAGTCAAACCTATCTTCTTGTTGAACTTCGAAAAAGTGTTTGTATTCATCATCTGGCCACCACGGCATTCCACTGTTGAACATATGTAATGCTTCTGCCCACAGTTGGTCCCGATCTCGTTTGATTGCCTCTTGGCAAATCTTGGTACACATAACTGGCCAGTATCGACGGTTACCGGTCGAGTCTTTAAGGTATCTATCTTGGTTAGTGGTACCAACAAAAACACATTGTCGTGGAAACTCCTGAACCATACGCCCATATGAAGGGCGATATCGGTCAGTTTGCGAGCCAAAAAACTGTTTTGCTTTAGTGTTCTCTGCCTTGTTAAAAGCATCGAGCTCGGCAAGTTCTATTCCCCACATGCCTTGCATTTGTTGAAAAGTATCTTTTTCACCTAGAGCCATAGGTGTATCTGTAAACCAGTCACCAAAAAGATTGTGCAGCATCGTAGACTTACCTAGCCCCTGCAGTCCTTCAAGTATTAATACAGAGTCAACTTTTACTGGTGGTCTAAGTACACGAGCAACAGCTGACACTAAGAAAAATACTCCAACCAGTGCTGAGTAATCTGAATCTTCTACGCCTAAGTAGTCAGTTAACCAGGTCTCAACTCGCTTTTTACCATCCCATTTAATGTCACTAAGATAATCTTTGACTGGATGAAAGGAGTGTTCTTCAGCATGCACAAGGATTGCACCCATAACATCACCTGTTTTAGGAGTGAACCCGTACTTTTCAGATAAATAAATTCTAAGTCGTTCAGTATCGCTATCTGTCCATTCGCCGGCTTTACCGACTTTAAATGGTGGTGCTTTTCGTTTGATGATCCTGTAACTAAAGTCGCAATAACCTAGAACGCCATCAAAAGCGGGGTCATTCTCTAGTACCAGTTTTGCATTGCTTATGTTCGCTAAGGGATTTCCTGCATTAGTTTTCTGGAGTTGATATATCCAATCCTGCTCATCCCCCGCTGAACGCTGTCGCGCGGTAGCGTTTTGATCGGGTTTAGACGAGTCATCATTAGCAGATATGTCTTTTGCCAATGTAAAAAGCTGAGACTTAACAACTTCTAACCCAGCTGCAACGTGTAGGTCGTTCCAGTCTGTAAATTTCTTATCACCCATTACGCTGCCTTCTTTTCTAATACTGAAAAGTCAGCAACTGCAACTCTAGCATTGATTAATTTCGCTGCTTCTTTTGCTTTGGTCAGTCCAGGGTTGCCAGGTGTTCCGCTATCATCATCTGCACAAATAATAAAATCATTACTTGGTAGTTTATCGCGCAAGCTACATACGACAGGCTTAAGATTCCCAGCATCAAGTGCTACAACACAAGGCCATTGAGTTGCCATGTGTATCGACGCAGCTGTCGCATAACCTTCAGCAACTGCAATTATATTGCAATCAGATGCTTTACCGATGAAATGGAAACAGCCTGATTTTTTACCATGCTTAATAAACAACTTTGTTCCGTTTGCAGTAATAACTTGAAGGTTCCATAGTTTTTTATCTGAATCAATTAAAGGAACGGCAAGATCACCACGTTTAATATGTAAAAAAGAAAACGTCCGATCATCATTATTCGGTAAGTTATTAAAGAATGATTTAATGTCCTGAGCACCCACAATAACCTCCGTTTTATAGTCATTATGCATAACAATGATTATGCTCGATTTAAATGCATTCAAACCAAAGCTGTGCACTTTCTTTTCGGTTAGGTACTTGTTCGATTTAACGGGAATAGTGTGATTGGACAATATGAACTGTGAAAATTGTGAAATGGTATTGTGCCAAGTGTCTTGCTCGTGTTTGGCCGCAGCTGCTGCTTCTAACTTGCGAATTTCTCTTTTCTTTCGCTCTTCTGCAAAGCGTTTTTTTTCTTCAGGAGAATACTCACTAGTATTGGGTTTATAACCATTGTCTGTTGCTGTTTTAACAACGGTTGCAATAGTTACGCTTCCTTCGGCTTTAATGCTGGACCAAGTACTTCTAAAGCTGTCTTTTTTAAAAGACGATGCATTACTGCTCCACTGTTCTGCAATATCGTATGCATCATCGCCGAACTCGTTTTTAATGCCCATCAGAATTTTTACCCAATCATCTCTGGGTACATCGGATTCGATAAATTCAAGAATGGATTGTAAATCTTGCAAGTACATCTGCTTCATTGTTTATCCCTGTTTTTCTTATATGTTATTTTTAATTTCTAACTACCTAATAGAAATCACATTCACCTGTTGTTTCTTTGCCACCATTCAAGCGATATCTATCCAAAATAAATAAAACACTGCGGTGGCTGTAATTATTAAAAAGTCTCATCCGAGCTGTTAGATGTAATTCCCTTAATGCATTTCTCATTTTTTTACCTGTATAAAAAACCATCTACCAAAAGTGATTACTTAAGATTGCTTTGACAGTTAAAGTAAACCTGTAAAACAAAAGGAATCACAATATGACTTACTACAATCAAGCTGCTTTCATTTGTTCGTCTTCTGGTGGGAAAATGTCAGGCCGCAACTCATGCCTTGAAACGCCAGTTTCTCGTTCAATAGGGATTACTTTGTCCGCGGCAACTTTGCCGGACTTCAACCAATTTGAAATGTTTTGCTGTGATGTATTTATGGCACTAGCAAGTTTTACCTGTCCGCCTGATTTGGCAATTGCCTTTCTTAATGAAGGGGAAGAATTCATTTTGATACCAATAGTTAAAATTACCTCCGCATAGAATACAACTTAAATTGTATTTATCAACAATTTATATTGTTTTTTATTGTACAAATCTTTTTGTAGAATAAAAAAAACCTAAAAAAGTAATATTTATGGATACATTAGCTAAGCGCTTAAATTATGTTTTAGAGTTAAAAGGGATAACCCAAGAAAAGGTTGCAACTGCTGTCGGTTCTAGTCAGCAGTCAGTTCATGCTATTTGCTCTGGGAAAACTTTAAAACCAAGAAGCCTTGTCGCTATCGCTAGGTTTCTAAACGTTTCTGCAGACTGGTTAGAGTCTGGTAGTGGTTATATGGAATTACCTGAGAGCAACACTCCAGAATTAGCCAGGTTTAAATCTAACGTCCCACTAATAAGTTGGGGCAAGGCCGCTGTTTGGCCTGATATTAGTCATCTTTTTAAACCTGATGATGCAGACGAGTTTTACCCTTGTCCCGACAAACATAGTGAAAACGCATTTGCGTTAAAAGTTTTTGGTGAGTCTATGTGGCCTGATTATATTGAAGGCGAAATCATTTTTGTTGACCCTTTAGTTGAGGCTCGCCATGGTTCATGCGTGGTGGTTCGGCAACAAGGGAATGAAGAAGCAACATTTAAGCAGCTCATTATTGACGGCTCTCAGAAATATCTAAAAGCATTAAACACTAACTGGCCTAACCCAATCTTTGAAATGATGCCTAATGCTGTGATTATTGGTGTTGTGGTTGCGAGTTATAGAAAAAGAAATTAAAGGGAAATTAAAGGAAAATTATATGTCTCTTGTTAAGTGTAAAGTCTGTGGTAACAAAGTTAGTAAAAAAGCCGCTACGTGTCCGCAGTGCGGCGCTCCTCAAAAAGTAAAAAAGAAAACATCTCTATTCACTTGGTTGATAGTCGTGTCGATTGGCTCTTATATGTTTAGTACAATTATAGCTGATCAAGAGTCGGCAAAACAAAAACAAGCTCAGGAAAAACGAAACGTACAGTTTTTAGAGGAGTTTAAGTCAAACAAAAAAGCAATAATTATCGAGTTAAACCAGTTATTGGAACAAGAAAACTATACAGAGATTACATCACAGGCCTCTAAATATAAAAATGTTAGAGATAAAGATTTATTAGTTATTGTTAACCAGGCTAAAGAGAAAATACTTTTATCAGAAGCATTAAGTATTCCAGCTGCTGATGCTAAAAAGAACTTAGACATCTATAAAAATTTATCTCTATTAGCGCCGAACAACCAAATGTACCAGGATAAAATAGAACACTATCAAGCGAAACTCGATAGAACTAAGCTGATTGAGAAACAATTTAGTTCTTGGGATGGTTCACATATTCAGCTTGAAAAAGTGATCAAACAACAAATGAAGAACCCTGACAGTTACGAACATGTCGAAACTTTATACTGGGATAGAGGTGATCATATAACTGTTCAAACCACATATCGGGGGACCAACTCGTTCAATGCAGTTGTAACAGAAACCAAACGGATTGAGCTTAACCTCGATGGGACGACTTACACCGAGAAATAATTACTAACTATTCTGCTAAATATTAACCGCCTTTTCGGCGGTTTTTTTTATGCCTGTTTCCTTTTCATTTAAATTCGATTTACAAAATTTATTGTTTTTTATTGACTTGTACAATTTTACTTGTATTCTGTTTAACAACTTAAATTGTTAAGCATGATTATGAAAACAATAAAAACAACAACAGGGTTTCAATTAGATGGTATTGAGGTTGATACAAAACCGCACTCACATCTGCCAACTCAACAAGCAAGAACATTGCTTTTTGTCGCCCAGGGGTTCCCGCAAAAACGCATAGCAGAAGAAATGGGCGTGAAAGTTACGACTGTTAAAAAGGCTTGCAACGACCTGAGTTTTAAATTCAACACGTTTTCCATGCGAGAAACAGTTCACCAAGCAATAAAGCAAGGTGTTCTGCGCTATACCGCATGCATATTTATCTGCTTACTTAATGTTAACAACCTAGACGTTGAAAGGAGTTTTAGAACAACTAGAACTAGCAATGCGCGGATTAGAAAGATGCGCGAACTTCAAAATAAATTCCTATCAGCTTAATTACTGGAGCGCTAAACCATGACTAAAGTCTACTTACTTCCAAGTGTTAATCGTCATTCTAATAAAGAAGTAATGAATCAAATCAACGAGGCTTCCAAGTTCGGAAACCTGAAAGTTGTATTTCCAAAAGTTATTACTTTGCATAACCCGCCGCCAGAACCACCTCCAATGGCAGCTTAATCGGTAATTACTAGGCAAATCGTTTTATAAGGAAGCAATGATGATTAGCAGTATTCAAAAAGAAACACTTTTAACAAAACTTAAAAACCAATTAGAAGCGGTAAATAGAAGCATCTCAGAAGAGAAGCTCATTCTTGTTGAGTACGGCTCAAAGTATTACGAAGTTGCTCTGGTAAGCATTACTACGCAAGAGGTTAAGCATTCATTTGTTTTGAACCTTTTTGCGAAACGAGACCGAGGTTTGGTCAAAGGCTTTATCGCATTAATTAAAAACACCAGGGCCAAAAGGTTGGCCCAATGAAAACGCTCAAAAAGTACTTGCCGCTTTGTATTAGTTTATTTCTGTATACAGCGGCATTAACAATTGTCGAAGGGATAGAAGTATGGATTTAAGTAGCAAAAGTGTCATTCCAATGGATGAGGCGATTCAATTGCTTGTTGCAAGTTATAACCAAGAGTCGATTGAACACGACGAACTTGTCGAAAAGTTAGAGCTTTTGGATCAAGAAAACGATTCAAATCGCAATTTATTGAAAAATTACGAAAGAGATGCAGGCATTGTATTGGAAAAAGCTGAAAAGTCCGATCAACAGCTGGCGCAGGCAAACAGAGAACGCGAGCAGGCGTTGTTCAAACTAAAAGACGTGCAGCTGTTGCTGAAAGCCTATAAAGAAATAGGTGCTACTCCAAAAAAAGTACGTGAAAAAATCAAAGACTATCAAACCCGCTTAACGAATCATAAGTCTTCTGCAGATCAGCTTAAAAAAAGTCTTATGTCAGAAAAGAAGAAGGTTGCTGACTTAGAGAAGCAAGTCGCTGAGTTAACAAACCGCCTAGATACAGCAAGTATTAATCAATTGTTTAGAGATGGTAACGACATTGTTCAAACCTACCCTTACCACCTTGGTGACATGATTACCGGTTATGACGAAAAAATGACGCCTTTATTGTATCTGCACCAAAGCGGAAGGGGAGGTCTAATTTTGCTAAATGAAGATGGTGAAGCGGAATTGGTTGACGCTCCAAAAGGTGGTATCCGCCCTAAAAAAACAACAATGGAACATTGCGGAAAATGGCTGCGCAGAGCGAAGGATAAAAACTGGGATTTATCTGATAGTGATTTGGAATCTTTATCAGAGAACATGGCGGCATGACTCAGGATGATTACCTAGATAGCAGACATGATTGTTGTCGCTGCAGAGAAACCTTTGACCTAAAAATTAGATTCAAAATCCGAGCGTTAATTAAATTAAACCAGTTGATTGAGCTTGGGTTAATAACACAAAAAAGGAAACGTAGATGAAAAATGAAGTTCAAGAAGCGCCAGTGGCCAATGATGTAATGATTGATTTAGAAACAGTTGGTAGCGGTTCAAACGCTGCAATTATTTCAATTGGCGCTGCAATATGGAATCCGTTCACTGGTAAATTTGGCTCTACGTTTTACCAGGCAATCAATTTAACTGATGCATTAAATTACGGCGAAGTTGACGGTCAAACTATCGAATGGTGGATGAGACAGGGTGATCAGGCTCGCGCGGTTTTTAATGATGCAAACCGAGTTACATTGAAAGATGCTCTTTTAGCATTCCAAGATTGGATTTATCAAACCGGTAATTTCCATAAACGTGTTGTCTGGGGCAATGGCGCGACATTTGACAATGTGATTTTGTCGAACGCCTATGAAGCAACAAATATGACAAAGCCTTGGCCTTTTTATGGTGATCGTGACGTTCGCACGGTTGTCGACATAGGTAGAAGAATATTTGGGATTGATCCAAAACGTAATATTCCAATGAAGGGTGTATCACACAACGCATTAGATGATGCAAAACACCAATGCCTTTATGTCACAGACATTTATCAGAAGTTACAGAGCAAAGACGCCCTTAAGGCAGCTTAGGAGCCAATGATGAAAAACAAACTTATTGATCTCAATAACCACTTGTTTGCACAGATAGAAAGAATGTCTGACGAGTCGATGGATAGTGACAATGCCAAACTTGAAATAGAACGCTCTAGAGCTATTTCTCAACTATCAAAGCAAGTGATATCAAATGCGAGTTTGGCGCTTCGCGCTGAACAATTTAAGGCTGAGTACGGAATTAGCCGAAAATTACCAGGAATGTTGGAACAGTTATGATCAGGTCGGTGTTATTTAACCAAGAACAAGTTAAATGGATTGTTAGTAATTACGGTCCATATGGCCGTAAAGAGCTAACTAAGAAATTTAATACTGTTTTTGGAACGAATATATCACTTACGCAAATGATTAGTTTTGTTAAGAATAATCGAATCAATTCTGGAAGAACCGGTCACTTTCCAAAAGGAAATGTTCCTTGGTGCACTGGTACGAAAGGACTTTGTAAGCCTAACTCTGGCTCATTTGCTAAAGGTCATATTCCTCACAATCACCAACCTGTCGGTACCGAAAGAATTAATGGTGACGGTTACCAAGATGTGAAGATTGCTGACCCTAGCGTTTGGCGAGCTAAACATATTCTTCTTTGGGAAGAAGCAAACGGCCCTTTACCTAAAGGTCACAATGTTCGGTTTATTGACGGTGATAAAAATAATATCTGCTTAAGTAATCTCATTGAGGTTTCTGACTCAGAACATATTTTCATGAATATTAACGAGCTTAGCAAACAACCTCCTGAACTTAGAGAGTCAGTCATTGCGCTATCAAGGCTGCAATCTAAAACTGCAACTCTCGAGAAGGGTTTAAAAAATGACTAAAACGAATTGTAAAAAATGCCAAGCAACCGTGTTGCAAGAAGGCTTTTGTGATAACTGCTTTTATCCAGGCATTGAAGATGATTATAACGAGTATCAATCTTTAATCGAAGAAGGCCATGCAAGACCAACAGCTGCGGTTATGTCTGGCTGGTTAGGAGCTGAAGAAATATGAGTGGCGCAAAAGAAGTTGCAGCAACGGCTGTTGATAACATCGAGCACCTTATAAGTGAAATGCTTGAAGGTGATTATGCAGATAACGAAGTTAGCCTTGGTCGCTTATTGTGTGGCAGCGAAGAGTTACAAGTCAGGTTAACAATTACCAGAAATAAACAAGACTTCATCTTTGATGAATTTGAAGACTTAGCTTAACAGGTGACTTTAAATGATAAATAGAAAGCTAACTCAACAAGAACTAAATGAGCAGTTCAAAAGCAAAATAAAGCCAATGTGGGATCTAATTGTTAAAGAGTCTGGGCTTTCCGAGCAAATGGCTATAGCTACTGGTAAAGGGGAAATACCCTCCTTCCTTGCTCACTACGTTCATGCCAAACAGAACGTTGAGCAATATGGTTTGGTTATGCCGGCCCTTGTTGATGGTTGGAGTATTAATTAAATGGACCAGAATAAAATTAGTGATATAGACAAGGTAATTATTCAGCTATTTTCAAAACGATGGGTAGGCCAATCGGTGACTAATAGTTTAGAAGCCATGAAAGCCCAGTTATATAAAAATCTAAATGACCAAATTAAAGGTTATTGGTCTGGAAGTACCGCCTACTCAATAATGATAGATGGTGGCTTTTTAATAGATCAGAAGCGTGAAGATGGCAAGTCTACTAGTAAGAAGTTGACAGCGTTTGGTGAAATTTTCATGAACAATTACAAAGCTGAAGCTTCAAGTAAGCACTAAAGGATCTATCCAATGACTAACAACTTAATAATCAAAATCAGATGGGTTTGTGTTGCGTTTATGCTGATAGAGGTTTTCCTTGCGCACCAGAACAAAGACAATGTAATTCTTTACGCTCTACACTCACTTGAATCAACACTTTGGCTTTTGGCGTTCGTTTACTTTCTAGGTAAAAGCAGTTTTAACCTTATCGTAACTAATAACCTAGATTATAAAAGCGGTGACAATAATGACTAACAAAAAAATAGACTCAATATTCAAAACCGCACGTCGATTTTCTTGTCTGTACCTTTCCGAACATTGGGGCTACCTATTCACTTACCGTGCGAATGCAGATAAAAGATTTGAGGACTAGAACAATGACTAACAAATCAATAGAAGGCCACTGGGATTTATCAAAGCTTTGCAACGAACGTACAGGAATGTCGCAGAGTGAATTCAAAAAGCAGTACCATTGTGAGTTTACGCCTGAAAAAATGCTTATTAGCACGTCAACGTTCCATAAAATGCAAAACCGAATAGACGAACTAGAAGCCGAAAAATACCAGTCAATCGAGTCTTGGAATTCTCAGCTTGAGAAAGCCAGTGCGCGCATTGCAGAGCTAGAAAAACGTAATAGTGAGTTGTCAGAGTATAAGTTTAAACACCCTAAAAGCGGTGAAGCAAAAACAGTGATGATAAATAGGCAGTTTATATTAGACCGTCTTATTGATGAGATTTACGATCAGATAGATTGTGATTGCGAACCAAGCCCCATTGGTTGTGACTGTGATGAATATTTTGCAGAGTTTGATTTTATCGAGCTAAACAAGGAGTCTAAATAATGACCGAACTAAATAATCAATTGATCATCGGTAAAACATTTAAACATTTCACCGTCCTTAAAAAGTTAGCTCGAGTTGGTGGCAACGGTTATTTTTATTACTTGTGCGAATGTGAGTGTGGAACGCAAAAAGAAGTAAGACAAGATAATCTCGGCAGAGTAAAAAGTTGTGGCTGTGTTCGAAGTGAATATAGACAACGAGTAAGTAAACAAACATTTAATTTGAGCTCAGCTGCCAAGAAAGCTAAAGCGACCAAGCCGAAGAAGTCACCAAAGTATAAGCCGTCAATCACTTTGGATATTGAAACCAAACTTGAAATGAAACGAATAGAGAAAGAATACCAATTATGAAAACATCACTTTTATTAATGGCTCAATATGAAAAGACGGCAATTCCTCTTGAAGAGATCTGCGAAACTTACTTCGCTTGTTCTCGTCATACTGCCATACAAAAAGCAAAGTCAGCTTCGTTGCCTATTCCTGCATTCCAAGTAGGTACCGGTCAAAAGTCACCATGGTTCGTTCACGTTGATGACTTAGCTAAGTTAATTGATAAGCAGCGCTTAGAAGCAAGAGCAGAATGGGATAAGGCGGCTTAATATAGCTAAGCCTTAACCCTTAATATTTTTAGTATTTCATTTTTTATTGAGTTTAGTTCAAATACCGCAAATGAATTAGGGTGCTTATGTACAATGCTATACCCTTTTTCAGACTGCGTTTTAGTGACATATCCTTGATAAGCAGCACTGGTAAAACTATCCAGAATGTTATTTCCACAAACAGATTTTAATTTCATAAGTTTGGCTTCCTGGTCTTTAGTACACCAATTGATGCTTGCTTCACAATCCTCGACTGACTCTCCATTTAAATAACTTTGCTCGAAATTGTCAGAATACGGCTGCTTTACTCCTAACATACAAATTTTATATATGCTTTTAGTATCGGCCGGTAATGACTCAGACAATATGGTAAACGTTTTTTCAATTCCCTTAAGCAATCGAGCTGTATGATCACGCATAAGTACCGGTGTCAAAATCAAGTCTGGAGAACGTTTGGCTAACTCTCGTTTTGCAATTTCGTCATTAACATCCATTATGCAGAAGTCATAAAGGGGAACAATATCATTTAGGCTTGTTTCATTTCCCTTTATTACTTCAGAAATCTCAGCAAAAGGCCCATCAATTGCTCTGCTTTCTATGCCTTTTAAGTTTTTTACCTTTGGAAAAGGAAGGTTCTCATCAATGGACTTGTTCGAGTAAATTCCAGATGCCTGGTACTCATCAGTTAAAATCAAAACATCGTAATCGTCCTGCATTAATAATATTGCCAAATCCATCGCAAGGAGAGAACAGCCGCTGCCGGAACCACCGAGTACAGTGATTAATTTGCTTAGCTTTGCATTTTGTACTGGCGGATATGGCAATCCATGCTTCAAACAAAATAATTCTGCAGTTGTCTCTGGTATTCGAGCTGAGCTTGTTGCTGATGTTGGCGCTTCATATCTCTGCCAAACGCGCATGCTGGTATTAACAGACTCACCGGCTTCTTTTTGCGTTAAGCCTATTTTTTTTCTAATTTTCTTTAGTAATTCGGGAGTTACGATTTTGTTTTGTTTGTTTTGCATCTAATTGTTTAAAAAGTGATAGGTAATGCGACGTATAATACATAAAAGGTACATAAAGTCGTACTAATCGACAGATATATTTTTAATAACCATGGAGTAGAATTAGGTAAATCAAATGGATTGGATGTAGTACCAAATGAATAAAATAGAAATAAGCGACAACCTCAACAAGTCAATATTGCAAGCCGAAGCTATTTTGGCATTGCTGCAATCAGAAGACTCCTTCGCTAAAGTGAATCAAGAAATGCTAGGCAATGCCTTGTGGTTAGTTGATGAAAAGCTAGAGCAAATAAAAACATGCGTAAACAAGTTACAGCTGACATAGTCTCTATTCTTTATCGTGTAGCCTTCTTGGAAATAGCTCAGTGTAAATCTGCCAAAGCGTATTAATATTGCGATGTCCAGTTACCTGAGCAACTTCATCAATTTGAAACCCCATCTCGAATAAACGGCTGGCGCCTTCGCGTCTTAGATCGTGATATCGAAGATCTTTAATACCATTTGCGTTTCTAACTCTTTGGAAACCAGCTGTTACTGATCTTGAGTTGTGAGGAAATATTCTTTCATCTGTTTTGGGTTGGGAGTTGATGATGTTCCAGGAATCACCAAGTAGAGGAACTAGCATGTGGTTGCCTGATTTTTTGCGAGGATCTTTGCGGTTGCGAACTAATACTGCGTTTTGCTCTGTATCTAGGTCTTCCCATAATATGGAACAAACTTCTCCAATCCGCATGCACGTTAATATAGAGAAATTAAGGATATCAAGAAACGGTATTGTAGAAGAACGCTGCTTTTCTCGCAGCTCGAGCGCTGCCCTCATTTTGTCGAGTTCAACACTGGTTGGCCGTCTCGTTCGTCGCTCACTTTTGCCAATTAGTTTAAGGTCATAAAGTGACGCATAGGCTTCAACAATGCATTCATCATTTACACTATACCCGAACTGAGGTTTTGCAGCTTTTAGCGCCCAGCGCAGATAACTAACATCGTGATTGATTGTTTGTGGCAACGCACCGGCTTCTTTCCGAGATTTACAGTGCTCGATAATATGCTTAGGTTGCAGCTTAACTATTTTTACTTGTCCTATCTCACAATCGCATAACATATTAAGAACAGACAATTTGGTGCGGCCCAACTCGTTATGCGGATCATCAATAAGCTTGGCTATTAATTCACGTACAGAAACATTTTCACCTGTTTCTAAGTAACCTCTTTCTTCTATTTCAACAACACGACGTTTACCCCAAGTCTGAGCAACTTTTTCTTTAGTGAATGTTTTCGATTCAGTGTAGACTACGCTGCCTTTTTCTTTGACTCGAATAAATGTTTGATACTTAGGTGTGCCGTCTTTTTTTATACGTTTTCTTATACTGAAAGATGCCATGATTGCTCGGGGATACAATTTTGTGTATCCCAAGTGTATCCCTGACAACTTCAAAAAGTCAAAAAAAGCCAATAAAAGACAATAAAAGTAAATTATTGAGAGCCCAGTTAAATAAGCAGGAGACCGCATGAATACTGAGAATACACGTAAATCAATAGACCGCCGCTTCTGCGTAGCACCGATGCTTGATTGGACCGATCGTCATTGCCGTTACTTTTATCGAACAATGTCTAAACACTCAGTGTTATATACCGAGATGGTTACAACTGGCGCTATTATTCACGGCAAAAAGGACTTTCTAAAGTTTAATAAAGAAGAACACCCTGTCGCGTTACAGTTAGGTGGCAGTGATCCGGAAGCGTTAGCACACTGTGCCAAACTAGCTGAAGAGAGAGGTTACGACGAAGTAAACTTAAACGTAGGTTGTCCATCAGATCGTGTTCAAAATGGTATGTTTGGCGCCTGTTTAATGGCAAAACCTGAATTAGTTGCAGAATGCGTTGCCGCAATGAAAGCAGTGACGACCATCCCTATTACAGTGAAGTCTCGTATTGGCATTGATGATCAAGATAGTTTTGAATTTTTATTAGACTTTGTTACCAAAGTTAAAGCAGCAGGCTGTGAAACGTTTATCATACATGCAAGAAAAGCTTGGCTTACAGGCCTTAGCCCAAAAGAAAATCGCGATATACCGCCACTTGACTACGACCGTGTATATAAAATTAAAGAGATGTTTCCTGAACTGGAAATTATCATCAACGGTGGTGTAAAAACCTTAGATGAAAGTCTAGAACACCTTAAACACGTTGATGGTGTAATGATGGGTCGAGAGGTTTACCAAAATCCTTATATCATGGCTGATGTTGATGACGTTATTTACCAGGATAACCATGAAAAGATCTCACGTTCTGGTGTTTTAGAAAAAATGTCTGATTACATCACTAAACATGAAATTAATGAGGGTCGTGCATGGCATGTTTTACGTCATATGATGGGACTTTATTTAGGTTTACCAGGCGCTAAAATTTGGCGTCGATATTTAAGTGAAAATGCCGTGAAAACGGATAAAAAAGGCAAAGAGTTAATAGTAGAAGCTACTGAGTTTTTCCGAAAAAGAGGAATTGACTAAAAAGTGGTTAAATTTACCATTGAGTTGTTTTAGTTAAACGATGAAATTATTGCGTTTGCACTTACAAACTATAAAAGGCCTATTTAATAAGGGCCTTTTTTTATTTTAAGCTTGGCACAACCTTTGTAACACTATCTCCGACTAAACAAAAAACACTAGGAGAAAGTCATGCAATCATTAGTTCTATTAAGCAGCCTTGTATTAAACACACCAGTATCAATTAGCAATCTGTCTGATACTCAAGATTTACAAAACTTAGTTAATGAACAAGTTACCACTGTTCAAAAACACGTGAGTTATAAAGCGAAGCAGTCAATTTTAAGCAACGATCTTTTTCAGGTGCAACAATTGATGAAGCTTGCAAAACAAACAGTGAATTCAACTGATTTGATGAGTGAATAATTATGGTAAGTTCTTTTACCTTATTTGTTGTTTCATTCTTGCCAGTTATTAGCCTTGGAGTAGTTTACGCAATTGTAAACGCAGTGTGCTCCTCAGAATGGTTAGCTGGGTTAGCGGTATTAATCAATAAGCAAATTAGAATGTAGTCAATTTGCTTAAAGTGTTAGTAAAAAAGCGTTAATAGATAATCTCTTTCCAAATCCAAATCCAAATCCAAATCCAAATCCAAATCCAAATCCAAATCAAACCTCAGGCTCTGTTTTTATCTCGAAAGGGCAAGGTTTATAACGTCTAAAATATCAGGCACCAGTTTCAGATACCTGTAACTTCAAAATATGACATCTAGCACCAAGGGAAACCGTTGAGTTTTCATTAGCCCATCCTTCTTAAATTTTGACTGGCTAAATTGTTCAACTATTCGTCAAATTAGCCACAATCTTAAATGTGTCCTTTCCGACCTTCTTTGCGGTTTGTTAAATATCAATAAAATACAGGAGTTTACATGTGTTGTGGTAATGGCACGTAGTTTGGAAGTAACTAATACAGAAAGAACGTGCAGAAAAGAACGTTGCTAAAAATAGGTATTGCGAAAAGAGCATTACCCAATTGGTATTTGAAAATAAAATAGTGCGAATTAAGTCGTGCTTAATCTAAATAAAAACAGAGAAAAGTTAGGAGAAACAAATGGGCGTATTAAATAGATTTGTAGATGTTATGAACGCGAACCTGAATGCAGCATTAGATAAAGCTGAAAAGCCAGAGCATATGTTACGACTCATAGCTCAAGATATGGAAGAAGCTCTGGTTGAAGCTCGCACTCACGCTGCTAGCTTAATTGCTGAGAAAAAGCATATTGGCCGTGATTTAGAAGCCTTAGTTAAAGAGCAGAATGACTGGCAAGCAAAAGCTGAGTTAGCTTTATCAAAAAACAGAGAAGACTTGGCCCGCGATGCCCTGGTTCAGAAAGAACAAAACAGCAAAACAGTAGTGGCAATTGAAAAGCAAGTCGCTTCCATAGACAAAGATTTGGAAACTATCTCTACTGATACAGCAGCACTTAACAAGAAGTTGTCGGAAGTAAAAGGGAAGATAAACAGCACAGACCGAAGATTAGAAACTGCTGAAGTTAGAATGCGTTCACAGCAGGTTATGGACACAAATAAAGTTGACGCGGTTACACAAAGGTATGAGCAGTTGCAACGCAAAGTAGATGACCTAGAAAGCCAAGCCGACGCATATGATGTCACGTCTAGAAATTTACATGACGAGTTTAGAAAGCTAGAGGTGGAGTCTAAAGTAGATGAGCAATTAGCTGAACTAAAGAAAAAAGTAGCCAATAGTTAGGGGATAATTATGAAAAACGAATATATAGGCAATCCAATTACCAAAGATGCTTTGAATAGAAAATTGACAGGGGTTTGCGCGGGGACTGCTAAACACTTTAACTTACCGGTTTGGGGGGTACGAGCTGCCACCGTAGTGTTTGGATTATTTTATCCTGGAGCTGCAATCTTTGGTTATTTCCTAGCGTCAATATTGATGCCCACTAAAAAATATTATTAGAGAAGGAGTCGAATCATGGCGACATTTTTAAAAGTTGGACTCGCATTACTTGGTATCGTGCTGATATTAAGTATGCTGCCTACTTATTACGTTAATGTGGAAGGTTTAAGCCACTGGTCTAATGTAGGTGGCGTTACTGAAAATCTAATCGGTTTTGCTGTGGTGCTACTTATCTTCTTTGGATTAGCGGTAGCCTTAATTAGTCTTTTTGCAGGTTTGTTTGTTGTCTTCGCTATGATTGTTGGGGCGATTGTACTTGCAGGTCTATCAGCTGTTTGGCCACTAATACTATTTGGTATAATTGGCTACTTGATATTTTTTAGAAAGCGCAAAAATACATAAAAATAAATATGCGATCAATGAGTTGCATAATGTATGATTCCTATTGGTTTAAGTCCTTTAGGTAACAAAACATGAAAATTTTAGTATTAATATTTAGTTTGGTTGTTTTTAGTAGCACCGCTTTTGCTGATTTATCTATTTCAGCATCTGAAGCAACGGTTAGAGCGCCAATACCAGGCATGAAAAATACAGTGGGTTATGTTCAACTGACGAACATGGGCACCAAAGATGTCATTTTAGTCTCTGCTAAAAGCAGTGCGTCAGAAGTATTAGAATTTCACAATCATGATATGAGCAACGGTGTAATGCGTATGTATCAAGAAATGGAAGTGAAAATACCAGCAGGCGATACCATTGTTTTTGAGTCAGGCGGATTGCATTTAATGTTTCTTAAAGTTGAGCCTGAGCTTAACAGTGCTAAGCTTGTAGATGTGCTATTTACAACAAAGTCTGGCGAGTCTTTTACAGTTCCTTTTAAAGTTCATAAGCTTAAAGTTAAACACCATCATTAATAGAAGGTTATCAAAATGAAGAAATGGTTAATGGCCGGCCTCGGGGCCATCGTTGTAATTTCAATCGTGTTAGCACAATATTGGAGTTTTATGCCTGACGTTTTTTCTGTTGAGGAGCGTTCATTAGCAAAAGCAAAAGAGCTAAATACGACCCCAGTAACAGGTTTTACAACAACACACACGCTCATTGAAGTGACTAATGTTTTATTGAATAAACCTGGTGGTTATTTATCGAATGACATTACTCCGCCTAGCTTATTCTTAGATAATATTCCTGCTTTTGAGTTTGGTGCATTGGAAATGAGTCGTGATCTCGCGCTTGCTCTGAGACGAGACTTTAGTCGCTCACAATCTCAATCGGTTGAAAATCCGTACTTAAAAGTAGCCCAGCCACAATTTAGTATCGATCATACCTCTTGGGCGTTGCCAAGTGCAGAGTCGTCTTACACTATGGCGGTGGAAGCATTAGAAAAGTATAGAGATTCACTAAGTGATAAACAGCAAGGTTCGGCACAATTTTATGCTCGAGCGGATAATCTGAAAGATTGGCTTAATGAAGTTGAGAAGCGCATGGGTAGCTTGAGCCAACGGTTAAGCGCGAGTGTTGGTCAAGATAGAATTAATATCGATTTAGCAGGGGAAACTGGAGCAATTCAATCAACCCAGACTGCAAAAAGCCAAATGGTACAAACCAGTTGGTGGAAAATAGATGACGTATTTTATGAAGCCAAAGGCGCAAGTTGGGCCCTTTTACACTTTTTGAAAGCGGTTGAAATTGACTTCGCCAGCACATTGCAGAAAAAGAATGCACAAACGAGTTTGAAGCAAATTATTAGAGAGTTAGAAGCGACGCAGCATACTATTTGGAGCCCTATGGTTTTAAACGGAAGTGGCTTCGGGGTTTTAGCAAATCATTCTCTCGTCATGGCAAATTATATATCGCGCGCTAATGCAGCTATCATAGATCTTAAGACGTTATTAACGCAGGGGTAATTTAGGCATGAAATCACTTTTAAAGTTTGCGCTATTTGTAGGGATGTTGTTTTGGGTATCGCCATTGTTAGCTAAAGGGCCGTTTACGTTTACAATTGGTGCCGATCAATGGAAACAAGATGCTCCTGCAACTTATGGAGTCGCTAACGATAACCTACTAGCATTTTCTGGACAAAGTGAAACAAATAGACAGTATGAATTGTCTGTCACCCATAAATTACCAATACTTCCTAATGTAAGGTTTAGTTCGTCTAGCAATGAGCAGACCGGTACAAACACACTAGCGCAAACTTATGTCTTAGGTGGTGAAGCTTATAGTGTTGCGAGCGAACTATCTTCGGTGCATAAGACTAAAGCGTTTGATTTACTGCTTTCGTATCCAGTTTTTGATGTGAGTATTCTCAAAATGGACCTCGGTTTATTAACACGTTATCAAGAGCTTGATATTGCCACGTCTAAAGTTGGAGACACACAACAGTCTCAAGTAGACTCAGACAAAATTGTACCTATGGTGCATGTAAATATTCAAAGTGGTGTGCCACTGCTAGGCTTTTTTGTTTTTGCTGAGTTTAATAAAGGCGATAGCAATCATTTGTATCAAAGTGGTATCGGTTATACATTTGATAATGACCTTATACCAGATGTAGATCTTAAGTTAGGTTACCGTAAAGAAAGCGTTGATTTCTCATTGAGTGATGGCGTAATTTTTAATCAAGATTTAGATACTACGTTTGCCGGTATGCGAATTCGTTTCTAAACGATTTTGATCTTATGCTTTAGAAGTAACGTCATAGTTACCGCTAAGTAGATCGGCAAAATCCCTCAATAAATAATTTATAAAGTCCGAATCGTTTGGTGGATTAACTAGGCGACTCAATTCATAGCCCGACGGCGTCAGCTTGTAATACGTAAATACCACATCCTTTTGTTTAACGACCACATCAAACGACTGTTTATTTTGACTCAACTTTAATGTGTCTTTTGAGTTGTAAGGCGCAGACTCTATTTCTTGTTGATGAATAAGTCCAAGTTCAGCTAGTGAAATTAAATGAGTATAGGAGAGCCCAAATTGATTTAAGTTAAGGCTGACTTTACCTGAGCTTGAAAAAATATTAATTAAAGTGGGCTTTTTATATAAACCAGTTAATAATCTTCCTGAATGCTCGTCGTTAAACCGACACATTAACCTTACCGCTTTATAAAATATTTTAGCTTCTTTAGTGCCAAGTTCTGAAAGTGTTTTTAAACTTCGGTATGAAAAAGACCCTTGTTGAACTAGTTCTACGGATAGGATTTTTGACCAGAGTTCGTGCATGCTAGGTGTGTAACAGTTCTTTGCAAGGTTAGTAAATTTCATTACCCAATCTAAATCGAGTTTGTCTATTAAGACGTCCCCTTTGACATGATCTAACGCTAAGCTAAAAATTTGCTCTAAATTATACTGCTGGCGTGCTTCGTTGATTTGACTGCGTTTATTAATTCGCTGATTAATTGTCGATTCTTCGTCCCTAATTAATACCTGCTCATCATTTTTTAGATGATTTATCACTCGTTTTTCATCGATACCTTCATCGGTCGTAATTTCAAAATCGATGCCGGTTAATTGCTTAACGAGGTTTAAATATTTGGTTCTTGAGTCAACAGGGTTATTCATTTTATTTAGGGTCACTTAGAAACTAATTACTCATACTCTTTAAATCTTTAGTGAATGTCAAAGTAAAGGCAATAAATACCTCAAGTTTACGT
>Ga0209603_1001342_pt1 | contig 25752 bp, 17 predicted proteins | sample COGITO_mtgs_1206_FD_184812 | JGI IMG/M metagenome (GOLD analysis project Ga0209603, IMG submission 184812) | Pelagic marine microbial communities from North Sea - COGITO_mtgs_120607 (SPAdes) (version 2) | ecosystem: Environmental > Aquatic > Marine > Epipelagic ... | reverse complement strand
TTTACAAAACATTTACAAAATTTATTAAATCAAAAAAGATTTTTTTAATGTTTAAAAAATTGATGTTGACTTTTTGATAAGAAGGTGCTTAAACAAAATCCTTAATTTTGCAAATGCTGCAAAAGTTCAAGAAGCATTTATCGAAAAATTTTTCTGCTCTAAAAGATCAAAAATTTTTACTGGCCTTGAGTGGAGGATTGGACAGTTGCGTTTTGCTCGATCTATGCTTAAAAGCAGGAATACGTCCTGTATTGGCGCATTGTAATTTCCAATTACGACCGAATGAAAGTGATGCGGATGCACAATGGATCCAAACCTTGGCAGTAGAAAAAGGATTGGAAATTCACATCAAAAACTTTGACACTCAAGCCGAAGCTGATAGGGCAAAAGTATCTATTCAGATGGCGGCTCGTGATTTGCGATACAAATGGTTCGATCGTCTGTCTGCTGAATTGGGTTATGATCAGATTTTAGTTGCTCATCATGCCGATGACGCTTTGGAAACCTTTATGATCAATACCATGAGGGGAACTGGTTTAAAAGGTTTGTTGGGTATTCCTGAACAAAGAGGGAAAATTTATCGTCCCCTGTTGTCATTTACCCGTAAAGAAATTTTGCAGTATGCAGATGAAAATAAAATTCAATGGCGTGAGGATGGATCCAATGCCAAAACGGATTATTTGCGAAATTCACTCCGTCATGAAGTGATTCCTTTATGGAAACAAAAAGAGGAGCATTTTGATGTACAGTTCCAAGAAACACTCCAATATTTGGGTCAAGCGCAAGTTTTATTGGAAAAACTGGTGGAGGATTTTAAAACTACTCATTTTGTTCCTGAAAATGGAAACTTTAAAATATCGGTTGATGCGCTTAAAAATTTAACTTCATTGGATTATTATCTACATGCTTTATTTGGACCCTATGGTTTTAAAAACTTAAACGACCTCAAACAGCTAATGCAATCACAAAGTGGAAAACAATTGTTTTCCCCCACCCACCGGTTGATCAAAGACCGGGAATGTTTTTTGTTGACAGTGATTGTAAAGTCTCCCGAGACGGAATCATATTCCATCGATCCAGTATTGTCTTCTATCGAAACTCCCTTAAAACTCAGTTTTAGTGTCCAAAAAATTAGACAAAATGAAGATTCAAAAAGTCTGTGTTTAGACAAATCGACGTTAAAGTTTCCCTTGACCCTAAGAAAATGGAAACAAAGTGATTATTTTTATCCTAATGGAATGAAGGGGAGGAAAAAGTTGAGTAAATACTTTAAAGACGAAAAATTTTCCCTTGTAGAAAAGGAATCTCAATGGTTGCTTTGCTCGGGCGAGGATATTGTTTGGGTGATTGGTAAACGAGCCGATCAACGATTTTTGGCCCACGCAGGGACTGAAAAAAAATGGTTCATTCGATATGATGATTAAAAAAGGATTTTTACTACTGCTTTTTTGGACAATAGGATTGTATTCGCAAGAGCCTGTGTTGTGGACAACGGATCACCAAAAAATATCTGATACGGAATACCTCCTTCAGTTTAGCGCGTCTATTCAAGACAAATGGCATTTGTATTCCCAAAACCTTCCCGAAAATGGACCCTTGCCCACTGAGTTTGTTTTCGAAGGCTTAGGGACGGCTTTTGAATTGATATGGAAAACAGAGGAAAGTGAGACCATCAAGGCCTTTGACCCCATTTTTGAAATGGAATTGTCTTGGTTTGATACGGAAGCCATCTTTAGTCAAAGGATTCGATTGTTGGAACCCGATCTGGGAACAATCAGGGGTGAGATCAATTACCAAGCCTGTGATGACCAGCTTTGTATTTTTAGAAATGAATCTTTTCGTTTTGTTTTGGATGAATCTTTGATTGGGACGGAAGAAGAAAAGTTAATTGACGCTGGGAGTTTAAAAAAATCAGCGGCCTTACAATTGCCATTAAAAAACAAGGATTTATTGGAAAATCATCAAGCCCAAAAAAGTGATAACCCGCTGATTAATTTGTTTTTACTCGGTTTTATCGGAGGTTTAATTGCTTTGTTGACACCTTGTGTTTTTCCCATGATTCCGCTTACCGTTTCCTTTTTTCTGAAGCAAAGTGGAAATCAACGTAAGGGAGTGGTTAGGGCGCTACTTTATGGTTTTTTTATTCTTCTGATTTATGTATTGTTGAGTTTGCCTTTTCACTTTTTGGACGCGCTCGATCCTCAAATTTTGAATACACTCTCGACCAACATAGTCATGAATCTAGTTTTCTTCGCGGTCTTTGTGTTTTTTGCTTTTTCTTTTTTTGGATATTACGAGTTGACCCTACCCAGTAGTTGGGGCAATCGTTCGGATAGTGCGGCTAACACTAGTGGCGTGATGGGGGTTTTCTTTATGGCCTTGACCCTTGCCATTGTTTCGTTTTCTTGTACTGGACCTATTTTAGGATCACTTTTGGCCAGTTCGCTTTCGGCAGAAGGAGGTGCAACTCAATTGACCGTTGGGATGGCAGGCTTTGGTTTTGCCCTAGCGTTACCCTTTGGACTGTTGGCCTTGTTTCCCAATGCCCTCAAATCCATACCTAAATCTGGGGGATGGATGACCAAAGTCAAAGTAACATTGGGTTTTTTGGAATTGGCGTTGGCCCTAAAGTTTTTGTCCAACGCTGACTTGGTAGGTCATTGGGGGATTCTAAAACGAGAGATTTTTGTTGGACTATGGTTGGTGATTGCCGTTTTACTATTTGTCTATTTGATGGGTTGGTTGCGGTTTCCCCATGATGTAAAGGGAGCTAAAATTTCAAAGCTTCAACGTTTTTTCACTTTTTTTGTCTTGCTTTTTATTTTTTATTTACTTCCTGGATTGGGAAAGAATCAAGTGGGCCAGCTTACCCTTTTGAGCGGATTTCCACCGCCCGTTTTTTACAGCATTTACCCAACGGATTCCGAATGTCCTTTGGGACTGAATTGCTTTAAGGATTTTGAAACGGGAAGAACTTATGCGGAGGCAAATGACAAACCGATCTTATTGGATTTCACTGGCTGGGCTTGTGTGAATTGTAGGAAAATGGAAGAGAATGTTTGGTCGCAAGCTGAGGTATTTCGTTTGTTGAATCAGAATTTTGTGATCATATCATTGTATGTAGATGATCGAAAAGAACTCCCGACCGCCACACAATTTGATTTTCAATACCCCAATGGTAGAATTAAGACGATCAAAACCGTAGGAGAAAAATGGGCTACCTTTCAGCGTATTAATTTTGCTTCGGCTTCTCAACCCTATTATGTATTAATGTCGGCCGATGGAACACTGCTCAATAGTCCAGTGCAATACACCGATACAGATAGTTACGAATCTTGGTTGCAATCGGGTCTAAAAAAATTCAAGGAAAATAAAACACCCTCTAAGGCTTATGCCTTTTGAAAGCCTCTAAAGATTGATCCAATAATTGATTTTTAAGGTGAGGTTCCAATTCTGGTTGGGTTCCATCATTTGGGTGTCGCTGCTATTAAATACTAAGTAAATATCGGATGCGGGTTTGTACCGCCATTGGAAACGGGAGTTGAAGTTCCAAAGTTTTTGTTGTTCATTGTATTGGTAGAGGTTGGAAAAGAAAATGTTTCTGGTAAAGGTGATATTTGATTTGACACCCAGTAACCAAAAACCATTGTTTCCCCAAGGCTCTTCTAGCGTGATGTGGTTGTAGCTGACCAGTGAGTTGAGCTCTACATAGGGTTGGAAGCGGTACCCCATTTCACTAAAAAACTGCCATCTTTTTCCTTTTTGGAAATAGCCTCCATAGGAGGATTTAAAGGCATAGGTAAAAAGGCTTTGCGGCTTTGAATTGTATTCCAAGCTCATTTTATTCCATCGGTGTTCTGTGAGGGATTCGAGGCTTTGAATTCCAGTTCGGATGGGATCAAAAGGGTTTTGAAGTATGATGAATTGATTTTCAAATGAGAGAATCATCTCACTCCTGTTTTTAAAATTGAGTTCATAGCCCAGCTCGGTTTCGCTATCAATACCCTTTCCATCAAAATTGAAATATTGGGTACTTCCAATGTAGGGACCGTGGGATAAAACCTTGGAGTCCTGATTGGGAAAGAATAGATATCTGAACTGAGTGTTAAATTTAAAATATTCAGTTCTGGGGACATAGCCGACTTCGGCATTGTAGTTTTTTCCGATGTATTCTCCTTGCAGGCTTCCCCGAAAATTATTGTTGCTGTAGATGAGGTTGGAAGCAAAGATGGCATCGTCTTTTTTTACTCCTGGGCTGAATGATTTCAAATACATCATTTTTCCATTCCACAAATTATCGGCAGAAAAGTAGTTAAACTCCAATCCTAAATTACGGTTGTAAGCCGCGTTTGATGAATTATCGAGATTGCTCAGGGTTTCCTTATTGACAAAAATCATACCGATGGAGGAACGGTCCAATACTTTGCGTTGTAAACTAAATACGCCAAAATTTTCTGCGTCAAAACCTTTCTTTGCCTCTTCCCTTGTTTGTATATTTAAAAGTCCAACCCTCCATTTTTCATCGATATTTCCACTCAGTCGTATGCCCGCATCAATGGAGTTATTGAGTCCAATTCTTCGGGAGAAAAAAGGTCGGATGTTGTCATATCCAAAGTTGGCGAACAGATCGGCGTTTTCCAAAAAAAACTGTCTTCTCTCTGGAAAGAAGAGTTCAAAACGATCCAAGTTGGTCACCTGTTGGTCAACTTCTGCCTGAGAAAAATCAGGGTTGAGGGTAATGTCCAAATTCAGGGAAGAGGTCAAATTAAGCTTTACATCTCCACCGGCGTTGACTTGATGGTGGCTTATGCCTTTTTGAGGACTGTCGATGTCGCTAGAAAGATAGGGGATAAAGGATATGTTAGCGCCTTGGGAAGGGGGTGGTGTGTCCCATTCCAAAACACCTGAATAGGCCATGGTGATGGATGGGAATTGGCGGGGCACTGGAGTCCAACCAGACTTTTCACTGGCCTTTAAATCTAAACGACTAAAACTGATGCCCCATTGGTTGAGGTTGTCCTTATAGCGAATGGATTTGAAGGGAATAGCAATTTCTGCTATCCATTTGTCTTGATCGAAGGTGACTTCCGAATACCATTTGGTATCCCAGTTGAGATCAACACTGCGTCCATCATACATGGTCGCATCCCACTGCGCTCCATAGGCATTAAGTCCAAAAGCAAAGCCTGTGCTCATGTTGTTGAAGGGGTCAATGGCCATGATAAAGTTGTCGTTTTTTCCAAAACTAAAATCCCTTTTATAGGATTCTACTACATAGTCTCCTTTTACGGTGGTGTTGTAAAAAATTACAGCGAGATAAAGATTTTTGTCATCATAGGTCATTCTAACTTCTGACTTTTGGGTGGCCTTTCTGTCGTCTTGGGGAAGAATCATGGAAAAATCACCTGCCACATGGGCTGTTTCCCAAACCTCCTCATTTAATTGCCCGTCTAAATTTATTTTTTCGTCCGTACTACGGATTTCTAAAACATAATCTTGGTTGATTTTTTGCCCGCTAAGCTTTTGAGATGTCAATGCCAAAACTAGGCCGAGAGAGAGGATTATGTATTTAAAAAACATGGGAAGGTGGTTATTTGTATAATTCATCGGGGTTTGACTTGCAAATATCTTGTATTAGTTCACTTATTTTATCGGTTACGTCTTCAAAAAACTTCCTTCCCTTTTCGGAGGTTGATTTTTTGGGATTTCCTGTACCTGTATCTTCAGTAATCACCGACCATTTCCTTTCTTTCCACGCCCATTTCTCTCTAAAACCTTTGATCACACTTTTTTTCTCTTTTCCCAATCCTGCCTCAGTGAGGGGCAATACAAATTCTGGGTTGATGTGCATCATGATGCTGGTTTCCATTTCGTCGGCATGGTCTCCTTCTTCCTCAAAGTATTTCGATTTGTCCAACGCTTGAAACCAATTGCAAGTACTCAGAAACATTTTGGGAAACTCAAGTCCCAATTCTCGGAGGATGGTTTTAAAATCATTTCCCCCATGACTGTTGAGTATCAAAAATTTATGTAGCCCCTGTCGGTTTAATACGGTCAAAACATCTCTTAAGACAGCCATTTGGGTACTAGGACTCATGTTCATATCCAAATAAATATCGGTTTGTCCAGTATTGACTCCAAAAGGTATGGTGGGTAGTATGATGACTTTTGCTCCTTGTTCCCATGCTTTTTTTCCAGATACCTCGGCAATGGCATTGGCCTCATAGACATCGGTTCCATATGGTAAATGGTAGTTGTGGGCCTCGGTAGCTCCCCAAGGCAGTACAGCCAGTTCAAACCGTTGGGTCTTTAGCTCTTTCCAAGAACACTCTGAAAGTATATAGGGTTTCATTGGCCACTAAAATAAAGTATAATTTTGATTGGCTCCCTAGAGATTTAGAAAATTGTAATACCCTGAAAAATTGAATTCAACCTCAGAATTTTATAATTTTAGTCTACCAACTCTTAATCACTTACTTATGCTTGTCTCTGTTTACGGCAGTGCCGTTTTTGGCGTGGATGCCCAATTAATTACCATGGAAGTCAATATTGATCAAGGAATAGGCTACCATTTGGTTGGTTTACCCGATAATGCAGTTCGAGAAAGTAACTTTCGGATTGCAGCAGCACTTAAGAACATAGGATATAAGCTTCCGGGTAAGAAAATCACGCTCAATATGGCTCCTGCTGATCTCCGTAAAGAGGGTTCTGCCTACGATCTCCCCTTGTCTATGGGAATATTGGCCGCTTCATCTCAAATCAAAGCGCCATCAATAGGGGAATATATTTTGATGGGGGAGTTGGCTTTAGACGGTAAAATACGCCCTATCAAAGGGGCATTACCCATCGCCATTCAAGCATTGAAAGATGGTTTTAAGGGAATTGTTCTTCCCAAGGAAAATGAGCGGGAGGCTGCTATCGTAAAAGGCTTAGAAGTATACGGTATGGATAGCTTAACGGAGGTCATCGCTTTTTTTGAAGGAAATCAATCTTTTAGCCCCACAGTGGTGGATACCCGTAAAGCGTTTGACCAACAGTTGAAATATCCCGAAAATGACTTTTCTGATGTTAAAGGACAGGAAACGATCAAACGATGCATGGAGATTGCAGCAGCAGGGGGACACAATATTATATTGATCGGTCCACCAGGGGCAGGTAAAACGATGTTGGCCAAACGCCTACCCTCCATTTTACCGCCCATGACATTACAGGAGGCCCTTGAAACTACCAAAATACATTCTGTGGTGGGAAAAATTAAAAATCAGGGTTTGATCAGTGTGCGTCCATATCGATCTCCCCACCACACCATTTCTGATGTTGCTTTGGTAGGAGGGGGGCAATATCCTCAGCCTGGTGAAATATCCATGGCCCATAATGGGGTTTTGTTTTTAGACGAGTTACCAGAGTTTAAACGTTCCGTTTTGGAAGTCATGCGCCAACCTCTTGAGGATCGGGAGGTTACCATTTCTCGTGCCAAGTTTACCGTTACTTATCCTGCTTCGTTTATGTTGGTGGCCAGCATGAATCCCAGCCCTTCAGGTTATTTTAATGATGGCAAAGGCGGATCTTCGGTAACGCCTTTTGAAATGCAGCGATATTTGGGGAAAATATCGGGTCCATTGTTGGATCGGATCGATTTGCATGTGGAGGTAGAACCCGTTCCTTTTGATAAACTATCCGATAAGCGACCAGCCGAGTCTTCAGAGGCCATTCGAAGGCGAGTAACTGCCGCCAGAAAAATCCAGACACAACGTTTTGATAAGATCAATAATACCCATTACAATGCTCAGATGAGCTCTCGCCAAATTCGCAAATACTGTCCCTTGGACGAGGACTCTTCAGCATTACTTAAATCTGCTATGGAACGTTTGTCTTTATCAGCTCGAGCCTACGACCGCATTCTAAAAGTTTCACGTACACTAGCCGATTTGCAAGGCCAAGAAAATATTACAAACGATCATATTGCAGAAGCGATTCAGTACAGAAGTTTGGATCGAGAAGGGTGGTTAGGGTAATGCCTATTTTTGAAAATAAACCTCCTTAAAAGGCACTCGAAAACGAGGACCATAAATCCCTTCTTTGCTTCGAATACCGCAGCCGATGACCATACTGATTTGGGCTTTATTGGGAAGGCCGAGTACTTTCTTTAACCGCTGGGAATCAAAACCTTCCATGGGGCAAGTATCATAGCCTTGAGCCGCCATACTTACCATGAAATTTTGAGCCGCTAGGGCTGTACTCTTATGGCCTACTACCCTTAAATCGGAGGCCGTTACCTCTCTGTAGGTAACTTTTCGAAGCCCGTCCCAACTCACTTTAATTTTGTGAATTAAACCTAATAGATAGGAAGTTCCTCTGTATAATTGAGGAATTATTTTTTGATAATAGGTCAAGGCACCTTTGATTTTTTCATCACCATCAGGGGTTTTGACATTAGACTTAATAAAGTCTATATTGGATTGTATACGTTCACGCCAAAGGTCGAGACGAACCACAGGGATAACGATCTCTTGAGCAGTTTTGGCGGCAGGTTGATTGTAACAGTTAACAGCTACTTGTTTTTTGAGTTCAGGACTGGTGATATGATAAAACTCCCAAAGTTGTAAATTACTACTGGTTGCTGCTAAAGTGGCTTGTTCAATACAGTATTTTACCTTTTTGGTATCAATCGGCTTTTTAGGATCATAGACTCGTACCGAGCGCCGGTACTCGATGGCTTCACTTACTTTCTTTTCAGACATTAAAGATTTTTTAAAAAAAATTTCAACAAAGATAAGGACTTTGGATAAGGAGCATAGCGCCCAGGGAGGTCAAACCAAAAACTGCGTTTGATAACTGGTTTTTCGTGAGAAAAATTTTTAAAACTGTGTTTTCCGTGATAGGCACCCATTCCACTGTGGCCTATACCGCCAAAGGGGAGATTGTCGTTGGCAAACTGGATGATGGAGTCATTGGCTACCCCCCCTCCAAAGGAATAACGATTAAAAAGTTTATTGATGAATTTTTTTCTTTTTGAAAAAACATAAAAAGCTAGAGGGCGTTCTCTTTTTTCTAAAATAAGCTGAATCTCTTTTTCCTCACTGTAAGTGATAATGGGCAATATGGGGCCAAAAATTTCTTCTTGCATCAGTTCACTGTCCAAGGGTGGGTTGTCAACTAATGTAGGACCAAAAAACAAATCCTTTTTATCCGTTTGTCCTCCATAAAGTATGTTTTGGCTTTGGAGGGAGTTTTTGAGTTTTTTGAAATGAGTTGTATGAGCAATTCTACCGTAATCCGACGAGTCTTGCTGGTTATTTCCAAAAGCCTTTTCGATTTGTAAGATTAACTCTTGGGTAAGCTTTTCTTTGATACTTTGGTGAACTAGAAGGTAATCTGGAGCGATACAGGTTTGCCCGCAGTTGAGGAATTTACCCCAAACCAATCTTTTGGCAGTAATACCGATAGGAGCTGTTTCATCAACAATACAGGGACTCTTTCCCCCCAATTCTAGTGTCGTAGGGGTGAGGTTTTTCGCAGCTGCTTTGGCAATTATTTTTCCAATGGCTGTACTGCCAGTAAACATAATGAAATCCCATTTTTTTTGAAGTAGGAGTGTAGCTACTGAGGCATCTCCCTCGACCACAGTTACATGTCCTGCCTCAAAAACTTTTTCTATAATTTCTTTGATCACACTACTCGTATGAGGGGCAAATTCTGAAGGCTTCAAAACGGCTGTGTTGCCCGCTGCAATGGCACCTACTAATGGAGTTACCGCCAGTTGAAAAGGGTAGTTCCAAGGACTGATGATAAGCGTATTACCATATGGTTCTGGGATGATGTAGTCTTTTGAAGGGAAATTAATCAAGCTGCTTTTAGCCCGATGGGCTCTGTTCCAAAGTGGAAGCATTTTGATCATTTTAATAATTTCTTTTTCTACCAGTACTGTCTCGGAGGTCATCGACTCAAAACCTGATTTCCCTAAATCTTTGTGTAATGCTTCGTAAATATCCTTTTCTCGTCGGTTAATCTCTTTTTTCAAAGCCCTTAATTTTTCAATTCTAAATGCAGTGGACTGCGTTGTTTGTGAAGCAAAAAACGTTTTTTGTTTTTGATGTAAAATTTCAATGACTTTGTCTGTTATGTCTTTCATTGTTTTGGTATTTTTGAAACCGACGCGTTATAAAGATAAACCAATTAGAATTCTTTTAATTTTTTGTTCATTTGAATGTATTAATAAACACTTGATAAATACTTGATAATCATTACTTTATGATGATATGATTTAATTTGGGTATAGTGTAGGAAAATAGAAAAAACAAAGCTAACGGTCACGAGCCATTAAATTAGCATCAAATTCATAATATGGCGTTCAACAAATTCAGTCAACGTGTAACACAAGATCCAACGCAACCAGCAGCGCAAGCCATGCTTCATGCCATTGGTATGACCGATGAGGATTTTGAAAAACCACTGATTGGTATCGCAAGTACAGGATATGAAGGCAACCCATGTAATATGCACCTCAACGATTTGTCGGTTCACGTTAAGAAGGGAATCGCCCCACACCAAATGATGGGTTTGATTTTTAATACCATAGGAGTAAGTGATGGGATTTCGATGGGAACTCCTGGTATGCGCTTTTCTTTACCCTCACGAGATGTTATTGCCGACTCTGTCGAAACCGTTGTTCAAGCAATGTCCTACGACGGTGTGGTGACAGTAGTGGGATGTGATAAAAATATGCCCGGTGCTCTGATGGCAATGTTGCGTTTGAACCGTCCTAGTATTTTGGTATACGGCGGAACCATTGCTTCTGGTTGTGTCAAAGATAAGGAGTTGGATGTGGTTTCTGCATTTGAAGCCTGGGGGGAAAAAGTAGCGGGAAAAATTAACGAAAAAGAATATAAAAAAGTCATCCAGAATGCTTGTCCAGGTGCAGGAGCTTGTGGAGGCATGTACACTGCCAACACTATGGCTTCAGCCATTGAAGCTTTGGGAATGTCATTGCCCTATAGTTCTTCTAATCCTGCGGTGAGTAAAGAAAAAATAGAAGATTGTAAAGCAGTTGGTGTAGCCATGAGACAACTGGTGGAAAAAGATTTAAAACCCTTGGATATCGTGACTAAAAAATCTCTTGAAAACGCTTTACGCTTGATTGCTGTTTTGGGAGGATCGACCAATGCTGTTTTACACTTTTTGGCCATAGCTCACGCAGCGGACATAAACTTGACACTAGACGATTTTCAAAAAATTAGTGATACAACTCCTTTCCTCGCGGATTTGAAACCCAGTGGAAAATACTTGATGAAAGACCTTCATGCGATTGGAGGAATACCTGCTGTATTAAAATTCATGTTGGAAAACGATATGCTCCACGGAGACTGTATGACCATCACTGGAAAAACTTTGGCAGAAAATTTAGCCGATGTGGATTCCCTAGAAGAAGGTCAAGATTTGATTCGACCTTTGGACAACCCTATTAAACCTACAGGTCACTTGAGAATCCTTAAAGGTAATCTCGCTTTAGGAGGTTCAGTGGCCAAAATTACGGGAAAGGAAGGACTTAAATTCGTTGGTCCTGCCCGAGTTTTCGATGGCGAATATGAGGCTAACGCAGGAATAGGTGCTGGTAAAGTCAAAAAAGGAGATGTAGTAGTGATCCGATATGAAGGTCCCAGAGGTGGACCTGGAATGCCAGAAATGTTAAAACCCACTGCTGCCATTATGGGCGCCGGATTGGGAAAGGATGTTGCTTTAATTACTGATGGTAGATTCTCTGGCGGAACTCATGGATTTGTAGTAGGGCACATTGTCCCTGAAGCCCAAGAAGGAGGAGTGATTGGTTTGTTGGAAGATGGAGATATTATTACCATCGATGCAGAAACCAATACATTGCGTGTAGATTTATCCGATCAAGAGATTCAAGAAAGAAAAAATAACTGGGTTCAACCTCCTTACAAGTTTTCAAAAGGAGTTTTGTACAAGTACATAAAAAGTGTATCGACAGCCTCTGAGGGTTGTGTAACCGATAATTAATCAGATGAAAACAAAAGATCAAATTGCCTTGCAGGCGGTAGAGAGTGAAAGCATTAAAATTTCTGGTGCAGAAGCTGTCATTCGTTGTTTATTGGCAGAAAACGTTGACTTGATCTACGGGTATCCCGGTGGTGCTATTATGCCTGTTTACGATGAGTTATATAAGTTTCAAGACCAGCTCACTCATGTGTTGACCCGTCATGAACAAGGAGCGACACATGCAGCTCAAGGCTATGCAAGAACCTCTGGTAAAGTAGGCGTTGCTATTGCCACTTCAGGTCCAGGAGCGACTAACCTGGTCACCGGTATTGCTGATGCCCAAATTGATTCCACTCCGATGGTCTGTATTACAGGTCAGGTGGGTTCTCACCTTCTGGGTTCAGATGCTTTTCAAGAAACAGATATTATTGGAATTTCAACTCCGGTAACCAAATGGAATTATCAAATTACCAAAGCTTCCGAAATTCCAGAAATTTTCGCAAAAGCTTTTTACATTGCTAGATCCGGCAGACCGGGTCCTGTTTTGATAGATATTACTAAGGACGCTCAATTCGATAACTTCGATTTCGCCTATCAGAAGTGTACAGGTGTTAGGAGTTACAAACCGGTTCCTGCTTTGGATACACATGCCGTGACCCAAGCTGCGGAATTGATCAATCAAGCTAAAAAACCATTTATCGTTTGGGGACAAGGGGTCATTCTCGGAAGTGCAGAAGAAGAGTTTAAAGATGTTGTAGAAAAGTCTGGAATCCCTGCTGCATGGACTATTTTAGGACTTTCCGCTTTGCCTACTAATCACCCACTCAATGTTGGAATGGTAGGAATGCATGGAAATTATGGTCCCAATCTATTGACCAATGAATGTGACTTGCTCATCGCTATCGGTATGCGATTTGATGACCGTGTTACGGGCGATTTAAAGACTTATGCCAAACAGGCTAAAATCATTCATTTTGAAATTGATCCAGCCGAGATCAATAAAAATGTCAAGGCAGACATACCTGTTTTGGGAAATTGTAAGGAAAGTTTAAAGGCACTACTTCCGCTGATTCAAAAAAAATCCCACGACCAATGGATGGGACGTTTTGAGGAATTAATGAAAATAGAGATCGCGGAAGTAATCAATAAAGATTTACGTCCTCAAAAAGAAGGCCTTACTATGGGAGAGGTTATTGTGTCAATCAATAAACATTCACACGGAGACGCTGTGGTGGTGACTGACGTTGGGCAGCACCAGATGGTGGCTTGTAGATATGCTAACTTTGCCCAGTCACGAAGTAATGTTACTTCGGGAGGATTGGGAACCATGGGCTTTGCTCTTCCCGCAGCATTGGGTGCCAAAATGGGTGCACCAGAAAGAGAAGTAGTCGCTGTGATAGGCGATGGAGGTTATCAAATGACCATACAGGAATTGGGAACCATTTTCCAGACCCAAACCGCCGTTAAAATTGTTGTTTTAAACAACGAGTTTTTGGGAATGGTAAGACAATGGCAGCAATTATTTTTTGACAAGCGCTATGCCTCAACCGAAATGGTTAACCCTGATTTTGTAGCTATTGCAAAAGGGTATTACTTGGACGCTAAGAAAGTAGATAAAAGAGAAAACTTGGACGCTGCAGTGGCTGAAATGATGGCATCAGACAAACCATATTTCCTTGAAGTTTGTGTGGAAAAAGAGGACAATGTTTTCCCTATGATTCCAACTGGGGCTTCGGTATCTGATATTCGTCTTAAATAATTACAATAAAAATGGATAAAACTTTCACCATTTCAATATACTCCGAGAACAACGTAGGTTTGTTGAATCGTATTTCTGCAATTTTTTTAAAACGCCATATCAACATTGAAAGCCTGACGACCTCTTTGTCTGAAATTAAAGATGTTTTTCGGTTTATCATCATTGTAAAGTTGCCAGAGGAAAATGTAAAAAAACTGATACAACAAATCGAAAAGCAAGTTGATGTCATCAAAGCTTTTTACCATACCGATGAAGAAACTATTTTTCAGGAGAGTGCGCTTTATAAAGTAAAATCCAGCGCTTTGTTTGAAGAAAGACATATTCAGAACATCATCAAAGAAAGTCATGCCAATATTGTGACCGTTTCTCCCGAATATTTCGTCATTGAGAAAACGGGATTCAGAAAAGAAACAGACCGCTTGTACCAAGATTTAGCTCCCTTTGGCTTGTTGCAATTTGTTAGGTCGGGAAGAATTTCGGTTTCAAAATCCAAAATGGGCATCAGTGAAATACTCAAAAAATTTAAATCAGATAACTAATATAAACTAAGAATTATAATGGCCAATTATTTTAACCAACTCTCATTAGCAGAAAAATTAGACCAACTCGGACAATGTCGTTTTATGGACCAGTCGGAGTTTGATCAAGGCGTCAATGCCCTAAAAGGAAAAAAAATCGTGATCGTCGGTTGTGGTGCGCAAGGCCTTAATCAAGGATTGAACATGCGCGATTCGGGATTGGACATCAGCTATACACTCCGTCAAGGTGCGATTGATCAAAAAAGAGCTTCCTACCAAAATGCTGTTGACAATAAATTTAATGTAGGAAACTATGAGGATATGGTTCCAACGGCCGATGTAGTCATCAATTTGACTCCAGACAAAAATCATAGTTCTGTTGTCGAAGCCGTAGTGCCATTAATGAAAAAAGGAGCAACCCTTTCCTATTCTCACGGCTTTAATATTGTAGAAGAGGGAATGACCATTCGAAAGGATTTGACCGTTATTATGGTGGCTCCCAAATGTCCAGGCTCTGAGGTTAGAGAGGAATATTTGAGAGGTTTTGGTGTACCAACATTAATTGCTGTCCACCCTGAAAACGATCCTCAAGGACATGGTTTGGACTATGCTAAAGCCTATGCCGTTGCTACGGGAGGGCATCGAGCGGGCGTTCTAGAATCCTCTTTTGTTGCCGAGGTAAAATCTGATTTGATGGGAGAACAAACCATTCTTTGTGGTGTCTTACAGACGGGATCTATTCTTAGTTTTGATAAAATGGTTGAAAAAGGAATTGAGCCTTCTTATGCTGCTAAATTAATTCAGTATGGATGGGAAACCATCACCGAGGCACTAAAGCATGGAGGGATTACCAATATGATGGACCGTTTGTCCAATCCTGCAAAAATTAAAGCTTTTGAACTTTCGGAAAATTTAAAAGAAATACTCTCTCCGTTGTTTCAAAAACACATGGACGATATTATGTCGGGTCATTTTTCCAAAACCATGATGGAAGATTGGGCCAATGACGATAAAAATCTTTTGGAGTGGAGAGCTGCTACGGGAGAAACTGCCTTTGAAAAAACAACCATTACCGATCAAGAAATTACGGATCAAGAATATTTTGACCACGGAGTCTTGATGGTAGCCTTTGTTCGTGCCGGTGTAGAATTGGCCTTTGATACGATGGTAGCTTCAGGTATTAAGGAAGAATCTGCTTACTATGAATCATTGCACGAAACACCATTAATTGCAAATACCATTGCTCGAAAAAAATTATTCGAAATGAATCGAGTGATCTCTGATACTGCAGAATATGGATGCTATTTGTTTGATCATGCTGCAAAACCCTTATTGGTGGATTTTATGAAAGAGATCGATACCGACGTCATTGGCAAAGCATTTGCCGAAGGAAAAGGTAATGGAGTTGACAACCGTCAGTTGATTGATGTCAATGAAATCATTCGTTTCCACCCCGTAGAAATTATTGGCTATGATTTGAGAGAGTCCATGACCGCTATGAAAAAAATTGTTTAACAGTAGATTAAAATCACCTGTTTGCAATTGTATAGAAGTTAATATTTAGTTAAGGGGTTTTTAGGAATACTATTTCTTAGCCTTAGGTTTTAAAAATTGTTTAACTTTGTAATAGAAAAATAAAACAAAACCATTGTAATGAGCAAAGCTTTGACTTATCCCTCAACAGCTAACCTAAAACTTAACGACATTCCTGAGGCTTACCGCCCACAAGTAACTAATTTCAATCAATATCTTATTGATGGAGAATTGAAAACTTGGAATGGCAATATGGCAGAGGTTTACTCCACCATTAGAACCGAAAACGAAAAGGGAGAAATGACTCCTACTCTTTTGGGTTCTGTACCCGATATGGAGTCAGAACCAGCCCTTCAGGCATTGGAATCAGCCAAAAAAGCTTTTGACAGAGGAAAAGGACAGTGGCCTACCATGCGTGTTAGAGAACGGTTGAATTGTTTGGAACGATTTGCTGATAAAATGAAAAACCACCGCGAGGAAATTGTTAAATTGTTGATGTGGGAAATCGGAAAATCATTAAATGATTCACAAAAAGAATTTGATCGCACGGTGGATTATATCTACGATACTGTAGAAGCCTATAAAAAGTTAGATCAAAAAAGTGCCAAGTTTGAAAAAGAAGGGGGCATCCATGCCCATATCAGGAGAAGTCCTTTGGGAGTAGTCTTGTGTTTGGGGCCTTACAACTATCCCCTTAATGAAACCTTTTGTCTGTTAATCCCTGCTATCGTAATGGGGAATACAGCCGTATTCAAACCCGCCAAACACGGTGTACTTTTGATTACCCCTTTACTCAAAGCATTTCAGGAATGCTTTCCTCCTGGGGTGGTAAATATTCTTTTTGGACGCGGGAGAAAGATCGCCCAGCCCATTATGAAAACAGGACATGTAGATGTTTTGGCTTTGATTGGTCATAGCTCATCTGCTGTTGCACTTCAAGACGAACATCCTAATAAAAACAGACTGCGATTGGTACTTGGATTGGAAGCCAAAAACCCAGGGGTTGTATTACCTGATGCAGATTTAGATCACACCGTAAAAGAATGTATTTCTGGGACGCTTTCCTATAACGGTCAACGCTGTACTGCTCTCAAAGTACTTTATGTTCATGAGTCTATCATAGATGAGTTCAATAAAAAATTCTCCGAAGCAGTAGACCATTTAAATTATGGACTACCTTGGGAAAAAGATGTCTTTTTGACACCTCTTCCTGAGCCTAATAAGCCACAATATATCAAAGACCTCATTGAGGACGCCGTAGCGAAAGGGGCTAAAGTAATGAACAAAAAAGGGGGAGAGATGACAGACAATTATACTTACCCAGCGGTAATGTATCCTGTTAACGATGATATGAATTTGTACCACGAGGAACAATTTGGGCCTGTCGTTCCAATCATTCCTTACAAAGACATCAATGAACCTTTGGATGCCATGGCTGCTTCTGATTATGGGCAGCAGGTAAGTTTGTTTGGACGAGACGTTAGAAAAATTGGGCCACTTATTGATATTTTGGCTAATTTGGTTTGTCGTGTTAACCTCAATAGTGCATGTCAGAGGGGACCAGATGTTTATCCCTTTACTGGTAGAAAAAATTCTGCAGTAAGTACGCTAAGTGTATTTGATGCTTTGAGATCATTTTCCATCAGATCATTCGTGGCTTCAAAAGACAATCCTTACAACAACGAAATCCTAGAGTCTTTGTTAAACTCTAACGAGTCAAACTTTGTTTCTTCTGATTATATCCTTTAGAAAGGTTTTATTTTTTCGAGCGGTAAATTTTTTTGACTAAGTTTTTACCTTGCATGGCTGAAGCCGTCACTACGCCCGAAAACATAGCTCCTCCTATTCCAGCTGAGACAATGTCTTGGCCCGTCAAATAAAAATTTCTGATAGGCGTTCGAGGCTTTAAAAATTTTTGTTTGTACCGTTCAGGGGTATGATCAATACCATAGATTTCCCCCTCTTTGTAGTTGACAAAGTTTTGAGTTGTCAATGGCGTAGAGAGTTCATGGTGATCAATTTTGTCTTTCAGATGAGGTAATTGTTTGAAAAGTACTTCTAGTAATCTTTTGGTCATAGTTGCTTTTAATCTCTCGTATTCTTTTCCTCTTTTCATCCATTGAGTCCCTTGCCATTGGCTGACCAAATCGAAAGGCAGCAAGGTGATTATATCGATGGTACTTCGGTTGGGATAACGCTCAGACCAACTCGGGTCTTTGGCGGCAGGAAAGGAAATGTAAACCACTGGGAATGCTTTTTTTGGATCTTTTAGATAGCGATCCACGATACTGTCGTGATCACCCTTTTCGGGATAAATCCACAAGTTATTTTTGGGCAATTGAAGTGCTTCTGGACTGCCTTTCAATCCAATGTACAAACAAGCATGGGCTACGGAAGGATTTACTTTTTTGAGTTGTTTATGTAATTGGTGCCTTTCCAAAACCGATGGGGGAATGAGCTTTTCATAAGTGTTGAAAATCCCAGTACTGCTTACTACATTTTGGGCATTAAAAGTCTGTCCATCTTTCATTTGCACCCCTAAGGCTCTATTTTTTTGAATAAGTATTTGATCTACTTCAGCATTGATTAAGATGGTACCTCCAGCCTTTTCTATAACAGGATCAATGGTTTTAACTATTTGAGAAGAACCTCCAATTGGGAAACTACCTCCATTCAAATAATGCCTTACCACTGCTGCATGCATGGCAAAACTACTTTTTTTGGGAGGTAAGCCATAGTCACCATATTGGCCTGTAAGTACCTTGATTAAAGTTTCGTTTTGGGTGATTGATTGCAGTACTTCATGGGTTGTTTTGGTGGCGTAGTGCAAATATTTTTTTCTCATTTTTCCTCCAAAGAATCTCGAAAATATTGGAGGAAGTGCTTTTGCACTGTAAAATGATCCCATGGATTTTACAACAGCAAACACCAAATCTACATATTGTGTGATGGCTGCTTTTTCTTCAGGAAAATAGGTAAACAATTGATCTTTAAATTGTTCTACTCCTTTGACAAACTCATATTCTTTTTTACCAATGATGATGCGATCATATACCCTTCCCATATCTGCCCAGTGGAGATTTCCGTCAGTAATGTAGTCAAACATTTTTCTGATGGCGCTGTTGGGACGCTGAACTTCCCCGATATAGTGAATTCCCACATCCCACTCATATCCTTTTCTTTTAAAAATATGAGTGAATCCACCAGCAGTATAATGCCTTTCCAATACTAAAACTTTTTTACCTTCTTTGGCCAGAAAAGCGGCAGTGGTCAGTCCTCCAATCCCTGAACCGATAACAATAGTATCGTAGTTTTCTTCGGTTTTAAATTTCTTTTTGTAGGATTGTATCATAAAAAAATTGGGTTATTAATTTTATCTGAGACTGATTATTATTTGTCTTAATCGATTCTCTTCTTTTCCCAGCTAAGTTGATTATTGATTTTATCGAACATTAATAATTCTGGATAAAACTGCCAATCAAAGGCATGCAATTGGTTCGCTAAATGGTGGTGGTGATCTTGATCCAAAAGGTAGTCTTGAGGTTTATGAATTACCCTTGTTTTGGAATATGTTTTTTCGATTTCGTCTCTTAACTTATAAAAACCTTTTCTTAATTCAATGATTTTTGCTTTTTCAATAATGCGCTCTTCAGTATTTGAAGCCTGATCAAAACGTCTCAAGCCCAATAAAATTTTGGGAGTCAGCTGTACCAATTCGTTTACCCTTTGATATACCTCCAAAGTATAGAGATTCCTTTGGGTGAGCTTTTGCATTTGTTGAATTTTTAAGCTAACTTTTTTAGTGCTTTCGATTATTTTTTCGGCTTGAGTTAGTCTTTCTTGATGGTCAATCGTCCATTGTCCGGGTTTTGCAGTATTGGGAAGACTGATCAAACCTTCTTCCTCGGGTTTTCCCATTTCCATGAGGTAGTTTCTTTTGTTTCCTTTCAACAGAATATTTTTCCATTGGCCAACGGGTTGTTCCAAGGAATCGATAAAAGCGAAAGCTTCATCGGATAGGGAGTGGGAAAATTCACGTTGACGGTAGGCTTTTTTCAACTCACTTTTACTTAATTGATCTCCAGACCAAGTGTCGTTGGCAAAGGCAATTATACCTCGATGATACAATTCAAAATGTGGTGAGTCATCATCCCAAAGGGTCAAGAGAAGTCCGTTGAGTCCTATTTCTATTGAGGAAAGAGCAAAAGAACGAATATTGTCCATATTGCTCTCTCTTTGTGGCATCAATACCCATCGGGTTTGTCCAGCAGTGGCCCCCATCACCTTTAATCCATGATCTCTAAACCATTGCATGGTTTTGGTATTTCCATAGGCTTCGGGACTGTGATAGTTCCAGCGCATATAGATACAGTTTTTGGGAAACTGAGGTAAAAAAGCCTCTAGTTTTTCTTGATTGGTATTCCAAATACTGTCCACTTTGGCTTTGCTCATTTCGGGTCTGAACATGGGGCGATAAACACCTGTTTGCTTTAGTGGCATATCATCCCAAAAGATGGGGGTTCTTCCAGCCTCCTCGGCAAATTGACATACTTTATTCAACCAAATTAATTGCAACTCGAGGGCCGATTTTCCACTATTTCTCCCTGTTGTTTTTACTTCGTCTCCTCCTACATGAAGATATTTTCCATGGGGAAGGGCTTCCAAGGCATCTCTATAAAGATCATATTGCACTTCATAGGTTTTAGGATCGAGTGGATTAAAAGCCCAATCGCTTTCTGGGTCATCCCTTAAGTCTTTGTATTTTTCGTGTTTTAGGACAAAAGAAGCATGACCCAAGCCCTGTACCAAAGGAGAAATAGAAATGTTACGCTCATGGGCATATTCACTCAGCTTTTTCCATTCCTCAATGGTCAAAGCATCGGATGAACCTACCAGCGGTTGGCGTTTGTATTTGATTTTATCTTCTACCTCTGCTATAATGGCATTGATTTTATATTTTTTTAGTTTATCAATTAGCCCATAATAATACTCTAGGGTTTCCCTGTGGTGCTTGATGTCCCAATGAATGGCTCGGTAGGAGAGTAGCGGATAGTCTTTGATTTGACAGCTGGGGAGTTTAACTTTTTGTTCTTTTGCGTCTTCTATCAACTGCTCCAAAGTAGCTAAACCGTATAGTAACCCTGCTTGATCTTTAGCAGTAATTTGTATCTGATTTGTACCAATATCCATCATATAGCCTTCAGCTTTAAGGTCTAGTTCTGTGTTGACGGTATAAACCAATTGTGCTTGATTTTTATCATCTGTAGATTTGACATCTGCTAAAAAATCACTTCCTGGGGGAAGGGCATGACCAGAGGCGTTGAAGTAGTATTTAATGTCGGATGCATCAAGGGAACTGTTTCCACTGATAATCCATTCTTGAGGATGGGGCAATATCTTAAAATCTCCTTCGCGATTTTGGAGCTCGCACGAGATTGTTATGCTTAGGATAAATAAGAATAATAATTTGATTTTCATTTTATTAAGTTTTATTGTGAATTTTCTTGAGTAGAAGACTTGAAGAGTCCTAATTTGGATATGGCTACGGTATTGTTTGCCTCTAAAATTCGTAGTCTGACTTTGCTGGTTTTTATTTCAGGAATCCTGAGTATTCTTTTATAACCAATGGTAGTTCCCTTAAATACAGTGGTCCAGCCATTGGCATCCATTAGGTCAATTTCAAATTGGCTGACGCGTTGCCCGAGTCGGATGGGTTCTTGGATCATAATACGGTCCAAAGTTGTTTTTTCTTTTAATTCAATTTCTAGGGTCGCGGGAAATACACCATCATCAGTTGCCCAATAGGTTGTTGAATCACCATCTAGGGTATTAGAGGGTAAAAATTTGGAGTGTTCTAATCGGAAGTTATTCGCCGAAGCGTTTTGACCTAATGCCAGGTCAGTGGACAGTGATTCGTCAATAATAGTTTTAAATTCGGTCAAGGCTTTTACGTCATTTTCGTGTATGAGTCCTCTTTTGTCTGGAGGGAGGTTGAGCAACAATAGGGCGTTTCGTCCAACCGATTTATAATAAATATCAACCAATTGCTGTGGGGTTTTAACCAAGCTGTCTTGATCGGAGTGGTAAAACCATCCTGGACGAATGGAAACATCACATTGTCCAACAATCCATTGGGTTCCTTCTGGGTCTCCTGAATTGAGATAATCGGTTTTGGAGGCCCCTATAGTGAGTTTATCCGTGTTGATGGTGGACCAAAAAGTGGCTCCAGCAAACCCTTTTTCGTTGCCAATCCAGTGTACATCTGGTCCTGCATCGGAAAAGATTTTAATTTGGGGTTGTAGATCTTTGACAAAGGCAATGATTTTTTCCCAACCGTAATAAGTGGCTCGGTCAATTTTTCGGATTTCGTTGGCTCCTCCATAGTAACCATCACCTCCATTGGCCCCATCGAACCAGATTTCATTGATCTCTCCATATTGGGTAAGCAATTCCTTCAGTTGATTTTTGTAATAGGTAATATAAGCCTGGGTTCCATAGTCTTTGTGATTTCTGTCCCAAGGCGATAAATAAAGCCCTGCTTTGAGGCCGTATTTTTTACAAGCTGTCACAAATTCTCCCACTACATCGCCTTTTCCTTCTTTATATGGACTATTTTTAACACTGTGCTCAGTATATTGGCTTGGCCAAAGGCAAAAACCATCGTGGTGTTTGGCGGTCAGAATCAACTGTTTCATCCCAGCAGCTTTTGCGGTTTTAACCCATTGTTCAACGTCCAACTCACTAGGATTAAAGATTTCAGGACTTTCGTCTCCATAGCCCCATTCCTTGTCGGTAAATGTGTTGACCGTAAAATGGATGAACCCGATCAATTCCATTTCTTGATATTCAATCAATGTAGCTGTTGGGACTACAGGATTGGGGGAAAGTTCGGGTGGAGCACTCGTTTTACAGGCCAAAATGGTAAGAGAAAGTGCTAGTAATAAGGGTTTGATATTCATTTTTTTCAATTTCTTTTAGTAATACTATAAAGTTTTAGGCTCAACGATAGAATTCTTGTTTTGAATATAAGTGCTGGTTATTTTATAGTTCAATTTAAAAAAAATGGATTGGAAAAAGGAATTTTTATGAAGCCTTATGTTTAGGACAAAGTAATACCTTTTTTAACTATTGTTTTTAATCGTATAATGGGAATCTGAGAAATAACGTTCATCATTGGCGAAAATAAAAAGGCATCTTCCACCCGATATGGCCTTTATGATTTCATCTGATAGGGTATTGGGTAATGCTGGGCATCCCCAACTTCTCCCCAATCTTCCCTCTTTATGAATAAATTCTCCACTAACATAATCTGCTCCATGAATCACTATGTCTCTTTTTCTTGCATTGTGATTGATGCCCTTTTCGACCCCATCCAGTCTCAGGGAAAAGCCATTTTTTCCTTGGTAGGTTTCGGCAGTTAGGAACAGTCCAAGGCTTGATGTTTTGGAATTTTGAACATTCGAAAAAAGGGTGGCATAATCTTCTCCTGAATTTATACCATGGGCAACCCAACATTCATACAAAAGTTTTTTATTTTCAAGATCTACCACATAAAAACGTTCCTCAGTAGAGGGTTTAGAGTAGTCTATGATCACAATTCTATCTCTAAATTTCAAATCTTCTATATGGTAAAAACCGATCATTGCCTTTCGGAAAATTTCGAAATGAATGTGTGATTCTAAATTTGCTTCATCGTAGGTTGTTTTGATTGTTTTCTCTATTTTATTATCAATTTCACTGATCTTTTCAGTCCTATATTTAGGATTTTGGTGTGAAGCTTGAAAGATGTAAAAAATAAATATGACTCCCCCAAGCGACAAAAAAAGTAGTAGTGTTTTTAGGGTTGTATTCATCTTTTTATTTTTCAAACCTAATACCGATAACAAAATTTCAATGGAAGGTTATGTTATAGTTTAGAGTAGATCTAATTGTTTCTCTAATGTAAAAAAACAACCTTAATTAATCCTAAATAAGGAATTTCTTCAAAAACACCTTCAGTGACTGTTATTTGTTCATCATCAACAATTACGAAACCAACTTTTTATCTTGATCATTTATGGGTAAAAAGTTGATGTCTAAATAACCTCCACTCGCATTATCATCTGCAACGATTTGAGGTTTTCCTTTGATCATTTCAATAGAGTTTCGGTGGATGTGTCCTGTAAAGACACCCAACAAATTTGGAGCCGAAAAAACTTTCTTGTGAAAATCGAGGGTGGTTTGAGTATGACCACTTTCTGGCCATTTGGGCCGTCTTTCTAATTCAAAATTGCGATCTGTTGCCGCTCCCCAATTCGGATTTCCACAACCAAACCCAATTTTTTTCCCCGGAGCATACATAGGAATATGAACCAATAAAACCAATGGAACCCTACTTTCTACTTGCTCTGTAAAGAAGGCCAATTGATCGTCATTTATTTGATAGGTTGAATTATCAATGGCCAAAAAACGGATTCCTTTGACATCATATGCCGCCATCAAAGGGTGATTGCCTTGATATAAGGGCAATAATCGCTTTTCAATCCATGTATCACGTAAAGACTCAATAGTACCTTCCATCCCCTCATAATGCCAATCGTGATTTCCAGCGGTATAAATGTAGGGTATACCTGTATCTTTTAATTTTGCAAGCACCCAAGCTATTGCTGCTTCGGATGGAAAACTAAAGATATCTCCAATCAAAGTGATTACATCGGCATCAACCTCTTTTGCAAAGGCAAGTGTTTGTTCAAAAGCTTCTTCTGGATTTGTACTTTCTCCTGTTTTAAAATGTTTTGTTTGGTTATAGGCTTTTGCCATCCTATTGCTAAATTCTTGATAAGGGATTCCCCTTTTGTCATCTATAAATAAATGCGTATCGGCTATATGAACTACTTTGACTGATTCATTAATGACATTGGCGTAAAAGGACACTTCTTGCTGATCTATGGTAGTAAAAACCTTTAGGGGCTGCTTGACCTTCCCATTAATTGTATTGGTACATGAATGAGTGGTAAGTCCCATCCCCACTAGGGCCGTAGAAGCTTTTTTAAAAAATGATCGCCGTTTCATAGGGTAAACTTTGTTTTTTTAGTTAGCGGTTTAAATTATAAGTTAATAATTTATTTTTCCCTGGCCAGTCCCAATTGAGAAGATCATCACTCCAGGCAATTCCAATTGACGCATTTTTATCAAAATCTCCCTCTTTTTCTGATTTGGGACCTGATCCATGATAAAACATGATATACTTATTTAAATTTGCTTTTTCTTTTAGGTTCACTACTGCTCCGGCAGTAATTCTTCCTTTTGCCCAGTTCCACTTTTCTTGTCCCAATGTAATGAGCTTTCCCCAATCATTCCAGCTACTTAAATTAGTAGAGCGTTTAATCGCTATTCCATTTTGTGGAGAATGAAACAAGAGATATTCGTTGTTCTCGTTCAAAACACATACATTTTCGCCTGACTCTGTGTTTCCAAAAAAGGTCCAGTTTTGCAGGTCATAACTGTAGGACATACTTACACCATTTTGCTTGTAAAAGCACCACCACTTTCCTCTTTCATCTTTATACTCCAATATATAAGGATCAATCATTCTTCCCATATCCGTGATTTTCACATCGGGGCCTTTTACTTTGATTATTTTTGGTTCACTCCAATTTTTTAGGTCTTTGCTGCGAATGGTATATACTCTTGCATCGCTATTGCCATAGCGCACCTCTTGATCCTTTGTATGGTTGGGACGAGGATAAGTTTGAAGACATAAAACCCAATCATCTTTGTGCCTTATAATATTACCAGGACTACAGAAATTCAAGGACTGGTCTCTAGGGGTAAGAATCTTCATAGGGCTCCATTTTTTCAAATCTACCGAATGTCGCTCCGCCGTATATGAATAAATACTTCCATTTTCATTTCTTACCAAAGTGAAAAATAAATAAAATACGTCAGCATGATACAAAACTGCAG
>Ga0209603_1001340_pt1 | contig 25793 bp, 32 predicted proteins | sample COGITO_mtgs_1206_FD_184812 | JGI IMG/M metagenome (GOLD analysis project Ga0209603, IMG submission 184812) | Pelagic marine microbial communities from North Sea - COGITO_mtgs_120607 (SPAdes) (version 2) | ecosystem: Environmental > Aquatic > Marine > Epipelagic ... | reverse complement strand
ATACTATACTAGATTTGTCGCCATTGTCAAACTCTAAATCCATACGGATAGTACCTTCAACAATATGCCAGTGCTCACTTCGTATAAAATGTCGTTGATCACTTAATGGTGTTTCTGTACCAAACGCTAACTCTTTAACTGCCCAACCTGGACCATTATGTAGTACTGTGTAACTACCCCAAGCTCGTTGTGTTGTAGGTTGACTCCACTCTTTAAGTATCCAACTACTGCTATTCTTTTTATCTTCTCCGCCAACACTGAATACAAATTCAATATTTCCACGTTCAGATAACTTTTCAGCAAATTGAGTTTCAGGAGTTGATCCACTATGTCGATCACCACCATTGGCAAAAACAACAGTGTCATTTGGAAAACTGTCAACTAATTTTTCAATTGCATTACATGCAGTGTTATCATTGTCATTAAATTCAATTACATCATCAACACAACCCAGCTCGTTAATAATAGCCGCACGTTCATTCCAAGACATGAACGGCCTACCCTTTTTACGAGTAAGCCATTCGTCACTATTCAAACCAACTATTAGTTGATTTCCTAGTTTTTTCGCCGCCTTGAAGTATGCTATGTGTCCACTATGTAACGGGTCAAACCCACCTGTTACTAAAACTATACGCATTTACTTCTCCAATGTTTCTAAAAAGTCCATTGCCTCTGCTTCTTGCTCAGGAGTCATTTCATTACTTTCTTCCGATACTACATCATCTACTTCAAACAAGTTGTTAAAACTTCCTGCACTTGATGTTTGTAGTTTCTGTCCACTAAAGTTAGCCATCATTGATTCTGCTTCGTCTAACATTTGCATTGGCGTTTCACTACGGAACAGTTGATCAATAAATTGTGTCATATAAACAATATTACGTGGTACATATGGACTAAACACTTCATCTTTACTAGTTGATTTTAGTTTACGCCATTGTCTGTAGTCTGTACTTACTGTTGTGTTTACCATATCAGTAAGTGCGTTTGCACGTTGTACACTTTCAATATGACTGTATACATTGTGTGACATTAACAGCATGTACGTAAAACTATCCCAACTAGTTTTGCCTTCTTTGCCAATTTTATTCAGCATGCCAGGTGCATAGTGACAAATATCACCTAAGTTAAGTCTTTCACCAATTGGACTACCAAAAGGAAATGCCAACTTACTACCACTTAGTGCTTTGCTATCCATTGCTTTGTCCATAACATAACCAAAGCGGTCATTTTTATGTACGTGTTGTGTATACATTGTACCATTTGCAGTTGCCAAGAAAGGCGATGCACAGTCAAACATAACATTAATATCTTCATTTACGTGTTCACGTAAACTACGTTGGATTGCTGTATATGCAGTTGCCCATTCTAGTCTACCAATACCCAAGTAGTGTAGCACATCACGTTTGCCACGCTCTAGTTGTTGATCATCACGCATCTTAATTAATGTACGTAATACAATATTGATGTCATTCTTCGCACTACCACCAAACGCAAACCCTTCGAGATCATGATGTTTCATACTCTCGTACCAATGCTCTGCTTCAGCCCAATTACGACCCTGCATAACATTAAGATATTTTGTTTGATATTTGCGGTTACGTTTAAACCATTCTACGTTAAAGTCTGTAAACTCCAAACATTGGTTAAAACTTGTAATACCAGTACGTCCACTAAATGTAGGATCTGCCGCTAGTGTTGGAATATCCAGGATCATACTATAATCGCCAGTGTGTTCCAACCAGTTTAAAATCTTTTGACGTAGTGTGTCATCAGTTTTAAAGTTATCCCAGTCACACTGGATAACACCTTTAATGATCTGGAACCCGCCACTATCACAAAGCATAAACGTCTTGTCACGTTCTCGTTCTTGAATCATTGCATCTGATGCATTAGCTTTATCTAAATTAAGTTGAGCATGTCCTGCGGAGTATAACCCCCACTTATAACTATAGTAAGCATCTTTCTCATTGAGAAAGTTCATGCCTTCCATACCAGTTTCAAAACCAGCAGGCATACGTTCTGGTAACACATGGTTACCAGTACGTTGTTTAGCAATAAAGTTATTATAGAACGTACTAATACTAGGCAAAAATACTGCATAGTCCTTGTTACGTTCTGTTAGATTTACACGAGTTGCTGTCATACTATGCCGCTCGTTTCTGATACACACCTACATGAATCTTAAGTTTTTTGTCACTTCTTTCTTGTGACATTTTAATACTTACATCATATGTAATAGCATTTTCACGGATGTTGCTATAGATGTGAAAGTCATTAATAAGACCCGCATATTTGAGATCACTCAGATATGTTGTAAATATACGCCGAACAGTTCTTTCACTGCCGTCGTTGGTTGCTAGGATACCATCATATGGTTCAATAATCTTAATAAGATCCCATTTGATGTCATTAACGCTTACTCGTCCTTGACGTAGTTCACGCACATTAGTACCTACATTATTCATAGCTACACGTTGCTCCATTTTCCCCATCCTCACTTACTGTGATTGTCATTTTACGGTTGGGATATTTTGTGTTAATTGAATCTGCAAGATCATCACAGATCATCTCACAGGATTTAAAATCGAGTTGCAGAGTTCCGTCTGCATAGAGGCTTTCCAACCATCTCTTGAATTGGATAAATTCAACATCTCGATCGTCATGGAATACTTCAAGTTCTACCTTAAAGTGGAAAATATGTCGATGTATGTATCCTAAGAAACTTACATCTTGTTCATCACCAGTTGCCAAATTAGGATCATCTAGTGCTGCTGGATATTTGTGTAGACCTTCTTTCTGGAAAGTAACCCAAATGTTTGTGCTTGATTTTTTCATCTTAGCATCCTCTTCACGACTACGCCGAAGCATATAGTCATAGTAACCTTCATAGTTAGTCATTGTCTCGTTCAATAACATCTACTTTTTTCTCTAATCGCTGAATTGTTTGAAGCAATTCCCACAATTTCCAGTCTGCAGATTTTGCAAGTTCAATCATACTATTGCGAAAGTCGACATCTGTCATTTCTTCAGTTGCCTTAGCCGCATCTTCGATCACTCGAATTTTCTTAACCATTTGTTTCTCCTATTTGGTTAGTTAGTTTAACAATCTCTTCTTTTACAAAAAGTTTTTGCTTCTTAAGTTGCGTAATATCAAGTTCTGTATTACTATGTTTATACAACAATTTTATTTGTTTGTCAAGGTCTTTATGTTTACTTTCTAAACTTTTTAACCGTTGTTCGATGTTTGGGGGCATTTTCAACCCTTTCTCTTAAATCACTTGTACTGAATCTATGATCTCTTCTATTGAAATGTAAGTCAATACCTCTTTTACGGCACGTTTCTTTGCCAGTGAAATCCTTTTCACGATATTCATCTCCTAGCATACGTATGTCTATATTATACATATTTAGAATATCGATTAGGTCTTGTTCAGTTTGATATGTGATAATTTCATCAACATACTTAACTGCGCTTAATTGTAAATGTCTTTCAACTAAGCTCTGCACTGGACGATTTTTTTCTTCCGGTCTATCAATAGTTGGATCAGTCTGTAACCCAACTATTAAATAATCACAGTTTTCTTTAGCTTCACGTAACATAGCAATATGACCTGCATGAAGCAAATCAAATACACTACATGTGAAACCTACCTTCATTAGCTTTGCGCCGGGAAGATGTATTCATAAACAGCCATGCCGTTATCTACATCAATTTTAAGAGCACCTGCATCACTAAATCTCATAGTAATATCACCATTAAGGTTAAGAACACTTTGTACTTCTGCAACTGGATATTTCCAGCTCTGCTTCAGTGATCCATTCACTTCAGCTTGGAATACAAAGTTACCAGTGTGTCCACTATCATCACCAAAGAAGAACTTTAGTGCATCATCTTCTGTTTTCGCAATGAAGACATTTTCTTCACTGTTAGCTTGCGCTTGCATTTTAAAACGTGCAACGCTTGCACTATGTGGTTGTACTTCCACATCCCAATTAGCACCTTTAAAACGTACTTCTGGAATGCGCTGTGTAACAAGCTCTTTACTCATAAAACGGAAGTCGTTTTTAAAGTCGCCGCTTGCGTTTACAAACTTCATACTAAACGGTACATTCTCGCCGTTGCGTTCACGCATTTCAACATCAATTTTTGCATTTTCTGCATATTCAGAGATGTTAAGGATAACATTTAGTTTGTCCAAGTTTGGCAACCCAACTACACCAGCTAGTTCGCTACGTGCGGTTTTGTAAGTTGCTTTTACAATTACTTTGTTGTCGTCATCTTTAGCTTCAATAACACTTCCGTCAGTAACTTTTACTGCATCAATATTACCCACACTGCGAGTGTGCTTTACGATGTCGAGAAGATAGTCTCTCATACTTTTTTCCTTTTCGTTAATGTTACGTTGTAACTGCCCTGTGTTCGGGTGTTAAAACGGTATTCTCTTACATATTGGTTTAAGTGTAGCCAAACGCCTATTTCATTACGGATTAAGCCTTGCCCACATATTATTTCACAACGTTTAATATTACTATAATAGCATTCAGATATGAATCTGTCAACACTTTTCCACGCTTCGTGTACATGTTTTCCGTGTAAATCTAGTTTGCTGTTCATCCAAAATCAAAAAGACTCTCAAATGTCGTCTTATCCTCTGCTTTAGACAAGTCAATTGGCAACACACCAAGTAAGTTATCTATCTTTTTAGTAATAATTGTTTCCTCCATAAGATCTACATCAAACGGAAGTTCTTTGAACCATTCAGGTGGGGTTAGGGAATCTGTTGGATATCCTATGCTAGTGAATCCCATTGGATTCGGTTTCAGTTTACAGACGATAGTTTTCATACCGTCAACAATATCTACACTATACTTATCATTATTGATTTGCTTTAAACGATTGTAGTTAATAGCGGCCCGTACATGTCCTGGCATAGTTGCTTTTCCAGTGTACACACCTTTCTTGTCCCATTCTAAACTAGTGTAGTGTGTTAGTTTGTTAACACGTTTTGGCGTACCAATTTCCCACGGATCTTTTTGTCTAAACTCTTGACGGAACTCAATGATACGAGCAATTAAATCCTCGTCACTTGTTCCAGTTAATGTCTTTAATAGTATCTCGCTTAAAAAGTCTTGCATAAATGGAGGCGTATCACTACGCTTTAAGTCCAAGCCCATAGCTTTAATCTTGCCTGGTTTGTCTCCTTGGTCTTCACGATAACCTTCGTTATCATAAACTAGGATTGCATAACGTTTCTTCTTAATAAAGACACCAGATAACGCAACCATTTCACGAGCGGCGGCAATAATCTCACCTTGTTCACGGTTAAGTATATTGTGTGCTCTAGCCATATAGTCAGGAAATGTAGTGTTTGCTTGTTCACACACTGTGTCATAAAGTTCAGTGACACGATCTTTATTCCATTCAAACTCTCCACTTTCAATCTTGTCCTTAAAAATAGGATAAGCACTAAAGTAGATACTATCAGTATCACCATACACAATTGTTTCACCAACATGGTTATACTCGCCTGTAAACAGTTCGTTTACACTTGCGCCCATATGTCTGGCAATAGTACGTCCTGTAAGTGTTGTTGACTGACCCATGCGTGGATCGTTAAAACGTGATCCTTGATTAAGTAACGCACCATACAAACTGTTCAAGTTAATCTTTTTAACCAACTGTCGCTTGTCCCAATACGTAAACTTTTCATCATCCACGCCTTTACTATCTTTAGCGTTCTTTTGAAGAACTTTACGTTCAGCATACCAACGCTCTAGCAAGCCAGGAATAATACCCTTTGTGTCTTGTTTAATAATAGTAGCATTACTACTAATAACCCATGGCTGGCCACTCTCAAAGATAATGCTGTATATCTCAGCACCAGTCGCCATTAATTCTTCGCCGTTCTCAAAGTCAATCCAAAGTTGTGTTTCGGTATCTTTTTCCATTACAAGCTCATACTCTGGACAAGCAAACTTGCCCTCCCATGCTTTTGCGGCTTCCCATTTGTGTTCTTGTAGTAGTGGCACAGTTAATGTATGGCGTACTTGACCAACAATAGTTTCTGTACTCAAGTTAAGGCTACGCAAAATACTAGGGTACAGACTGTTTAAGTCCATACTGCCAATCCATTCATGTCTGCCCTTTACTGGAGTAGCAACATATGCACCTGCAGCTTGTGTTGATTGTGGATAATGCTTTTGTACTTTATCACGTTCTTTGTCTGGAACAATTAGCCCACGTCTATGAGCTTCGTTTATAATAGCTTGGTCTGTTACAGCAACCGCACCCATTGTTGTTTGTATGAGTACAGTGTTGTCGTGTGCAATAACATTTGCTAAGTCAATAAACTGTAGCTTCTTGTCTAGTTTAACAAGTAGTTCAACGTCTTGTCTGTTATAGTCAATAAACGTATAGAAGTCGTTGTTATACAACTGGTCCAGTGTACCTTGATAATCTACCTTACGTTCATTAAGTTCATATTCGCCAATAGCATCTAAACTATAGCTGTGCATTTCATGATACGTATACTTTTGATATAGTGCCATGTAATCCAAATGTAAACGTCCAATTGTGTCAAACGTTTCTTGTGATTTACCATACTTTTCGAACTCACGCCGTTTAGGGTATTGATCCCATAAACAAAACTTTTTAGTATACTCTTTACCAATCGTTCTTGAAATACGATTTACTGTATATGGAATGTCGAAGCCTTCACTGTTCCATCCGCTCATTACATCCGCATCTTCAATTAATTCAAGGAACGTTTTAAGAAGTTCTTCTTCAGTATCCATTAACATAGTGTCTGGAAAGCGACTACAAATTTCAGCGGCATCTTCTTTTGTAAGTGTATCTGGTTTACATACCAAACACACTGTAGTTTTAAGCCAACTAAGATGCACTGCAATTGCAGTTATTGCGTTAAATGGATCTTCAGGAGGTGCAAATCCCAACTCAGAGTTAAAGTCAACCTCAATATCAAAAAAGGCTAAGTGCAAGTTGGGAGTATCTTTACCTAAGTAATTGTCTGCTAAACACTTGAATGTACGGTTAACATCACTCTCAAAGAGTTTTTGTCCACCATATAGTTTTTTCTCTTTCTTGAAAGCACGGCCATTAGTTGTAGCATAACGTGACAACTTATCACCAAAAATACTATCGTACTTACCACGCTGATCTTTATAGTAAAACCCATAGCTCGCAGGATAATCACGATACACCCTGCGTCCTTTTTCATCACGTTCAGCAACGTGAATAATATCTCTATTCTGATCGAAGTAAGCGTCTACATACATTATCCGACAAATGCCCTTTCTTGTACAAACGTTCCTTGTGTACGTTTGTTGCCTTCGTTAAATCCGAGGCTGTTAAAGTGTTCTTTTAAGTCATTGTTAAATGCTACACTTCCACATAACATTATACGTTGGTATTCAGGATTGTCAATCTTTACAGTACCGTCTGCCATAAACTTTTGGATACGTCCTTGTAGTTCTGCAGGCTCTTGTGTAACTGTACTGATGTATTCAATAGGCATCTCATTCAAGAAGTCTCGGTAACAATCCTGTTCAGCATGTAGTCTAGTAGTCCATGTTACAGTAATGTTCTCAAACAAGTCGTATGTTTCTGGTTCACGTAGTAAACTAATAAACGGTGCAATGCCTGTGCCACTAGCCATCATTACTAGATGTCCACCTAGTTCTAAGTTAGCAAGTATAAGTGTACCTGTTGGCTTTTCACCAACTTTAATTGTGTCGCCTACTTTGATATGTTGTAGTTTGCTTGTAAGCGGACCGTCTTGTACTTTAATACTATAAAACTCTATATAGTCGTCATATGGTCCACTAGTAATACTGTACGCTCTACTAGGTGCATCATCTAAACCAATCATAACAAACTCCCCCGCAGTAAATCTATAACTGCGAGGTCGTTCTGTTCTAATTCTAAATAGTTTGTCTGTATAATGTTGTACCTCAATAACTTCGAGGTCTAGCATTAATGATCCTTCCCAACTGCTTGCAGAACTTCTTCTAGCTCACTAAATCCTTCTGCTACTTTGGCAAACTCTTGCTTGTACGCAATACGGATTGCTTTGTTAAGTGTTGCAGGTTTCATATCTAGTTCTTCTGCAATTGCACTCACGGTATCTTTAAGTCCGCCTTTTAGTGTTTCCACTTCAGATGTTACTTGGACACCTTCATTAATAATTTGTTTAAGTTTCGTAATCTCACTACTACTGAATGCTCGTGACATATTCATCTCCTTTAGCTTGTTATCCTACTACTATATGTTAGATTTACTAGGTTGTCAAGTCTTTTTACGAGCGTTTAAAATATCATTCATTACATTTGATGCTGTGTTAGTAAAGCATCTTGGTGCAACACTGTGAATAATAAGTGCTGGCACCAAGAGCTGTAATTTAATGGCCGCTTTTAAGGCATGCCCCATGTGTTGTAATCCAGTTTCGCCAACTTCATCTAAGTGAGCTTTACATTGTTTACTTAACATTATTTTCTAATTCCTCTAGTCTTGCCTCAATGGCGTCAATTTTTGCTGTTATTTTTGGATACTTTTTACGCCAAGCATCTTCTGGTTGCTCTAACCAAGTCCATCCATAACGAGCTACAAGGAAGTCCATACTGTGATCTACTTTAGCGTAAAACCATAGTCCGGCTCTAGTAGTACTTAGGTATGCTAAACAAATTGCACCTAATATACTGCCACCAATGCTTGTATAAATCCACAACCGATTGGTAGCCATATCGCTAATCATATCCCACATACTATTCAGACTTCCAAATAGTCCAAGCACCATATGCAATCATAGCATATGCAATTAAGTTTACAGGTACCAATATCATTGCTACCCCTGATGCTACTAGTACAACACCGTCAAGTGTCGTTCTCTCTTTTAGTCTGCTCTTTAACCAACTCATCGTTATATCTCCTCCAATAGTTGTTGCGCTCATTAGTACTAGTATGTTCTGCTTCATGCTTTTTATATACTTTTAAATAATGAGCCATATCCATGTTACTCTCCAAACATGGTTATCAATTGTGGACCGAAGCTGCCTGCCGCCCATCCCAATGCTACGATACTAATTACTCCAATTAGTAACCATTTCATTTTGAAATCATCAACTGCCATTTTAATAGCAACTAGTTCGTTACCTAAAATACGTAGTTGTATTTCCATTTTACCGTTGTTATCTGGTTCTTTTGACATTAATCTTCTCCAAACATCATTGCAAGACTAATTGGTCCCATTACTCCGTCTGGTGTAAGTCCGTTCTCTTCTTGCCAGTGCTTAATGTGTGCTTCAGTACCTCTACCAAATACACCATCTGCACCAATCTCTAATTCTTCTTGTACTGCTTTAACAGTCGGACCACGTGATCCTAAACGGATAGTTTCGTATACCATTTGTGCTGGTTCCCAATGTCCGCCTAGAACTTCCATAGCATGTTCATAATGCTTCTTACGATCTTCTAGTCCAATGTAGCCGCCGTTAATACGTTTAGTAGCACCTTTAACATCACGACTGTCACAATACTTGTTTAAGCCGTTTGTGTCCCAGAACCAACAAGCACTATCTAATGCTCCTTTTTTTGTTCTAACGTAGTCGACTGCTTCTTCTGGTGACATGTCGACGTCTTCTCCGAACTTGGTATAATTGTAACGTCCTGTAAGTTGTAGAATGCCACCGCCCCTAAATCTCCAACCATCTCCGGAATCGGTGTCGCCGTTGTCCATTCTATTTGCGTAAATAATGTTCGCAATTTTGCGAGGCTTCCTGTGATAAGGTTCTGCATCTCTACCTGCTCTTTCAAAATACTTGCCAAAAATAGCATTTAATGCCTTGGCGCTATAGTTGAGGTTTTCACTCAACACTCTAAAGTTATTACTTTCATGTCCACATTGTGCGATAAACATTGCTACACGCTCTGGTGTATCTACTTCCCATAGGGGAAGGATTTCACACATTGCGTCATACCAATCTTCAGCTTCGTCATTTCCACGAAGCATCTCAATAACCATGTCTTCTGTGAAATCAAATTCAAAATCTTCTACTGCCATTTTACAAATCCTTGTTTTATGTATATGTATTTATTTTACAAACGCTCCAATGCGTCCGTGCATGTCAGGATATTCTCTATATGTATAGCCTTCTGGAGGCGTAGTATCCTGATTTTCCCAAACAGGGATAAACTCTTTAATATTATCCTCAAAATCTACGTTGTTTCTGAAGTGTATTTCTATAGCTTTACCACCAATGTATTCTACATTTAGCCATTCGTGGTGTGCAAATGTTCTAAGAGAAAATGGCAACAGTATTTGATCGTCTGTAGCAATCCAACTATCCCACTGTGTAAGTGTGTTATCTGCTTTATGTCCTTGAACACATAATGTTTGTACACCATAATGATAATCTATGCTTAAATGCTTGCCACTAAACCATTCACACCAAAAGTATCCCAATGGTAAATGCATAGTTTCCTTTTCAATGTATACTTTTTGTGCGCCAAGTCCAAGTCCTATCATGTTAACACACGGGCGTACTATATACCAGTCTGGGTTGGGTACATCCTGACCTGTTGGGCCGCATACATATCCTAATTTGCGTGATAATATAAGTTTGTCCATTGCCCAAAGTTCATCTGGATCAATAGTTTCCCATACCAAATCTTCTGGGTGGGTCATAACATTTGTTCTACGCCACTGTCTTGCCATGGCCATATTTTTGCTTCATGTTCAGCTAAGGTTTTAGATTCACAAGTGCAATGACCACATACGTCATTAATACATTCAGGACAATTTACTTTATTACAATGGCATGCGTGTCCGCACTTTGTACAAGTTGTTGTATACAAGATGTTTTCCTAGTTTTTTACGTTCTTTGCTTTACCTTTACGATTCTTGTTAGGATCGTTTCGTTGTTTACGCTTAACAGATTTAGCAATACCTGCTTTACCGTCTTTTTTGCCGTCTTTATTTTTATCAGCATTACGTAGTTTAGCGGCTGCACTTTTACTTAGACACTTTGGTTTGCCTTTGCCTTCGCCATCACCACATTTACCAACACGTTCGCCTTTGCTGTTGTAACGATCCCATCCGCCGCCTCCGGCTCCGCCTTTTTTACCTTTGCCAAACCAGTCACGTAGGTTTTCATCTACGTTTTCCTGCCTTACAAACTTCTTCTGTGATTTGTCATAAACATAACCAGCTTTTTGTAGTCTGTCTTTTAATATTGGTACCCAGTCTTCAGCAGATATTGGCATAAGTGCCGCACGTATTCCAGCTAAATCTCTTATAGTATCATTATCTATTTCTTCAAATGGATCATGGTCCATTGATTCGTTCTTAACACAGTTGGGTACACGTTTTCCAAACATGGTTTTCATACCATCTTTTTTGTAGCCTTTCCAACACTTCTCTGTTAAGATATCTTCTATAAGCATATTACTTCTTCTTTGAATTGCCCCAGTTTTTAGCACCAACTTTACGACACTTGACTAATGCACCACTTGCATATGCACTTGGCCATACTTTGTAACGTGATTTAACTTTGTGATAGCAAGCATCTTTCTCACCAGCCGCTTCATCAAACTGTGCTTCACTAATAGCAGTTTGCTTGCTTTCTTTATCAGCAAAGATACTATCTTTACGGCGCTTCATTTTACCCATTGGTGCCGCTACACTAGCAATCGCACCTGCACTTGTTGTTTCATCAAACTGTTGTAATGCGTTATTACGGATCTTTTCCCAAATATTTTGACCTATTGCTTCTTCTGCTTCTTTTGTTTCTTCCTTGTGGCCCATAACTTTTTTACCTAGATCAGTTAGTGTGCCATCTTTGTTGTACATTTTAGCAACCAGTTTTTTCTCTTCTGGACTCAGTGTCTCACTTACTGATTCATCAAAGTCTGCACGGCTTATAAAGTCTTGAATTACATCAGCATGTAAACTTGTTAATAGTTCATGCATTACTTTTTCATAACCATGCTTTTCAATCATGTCGTATACAGGTTGTGTATAATATCCACCAGCTTCTTTAACTTCGTCACGCTCATCTTTCATACCACTATAATCTTTGTCATAGTTTTGAAATTCATCATATGACATGTATATATCTGTGTCTGGATCGTAGTACGAACCTTCTTTTGGATCGTAATAAACTACTTTTCCACTTAGTGTAGTAAATGGACCTTCTAATCCTGAACGTGGTTGGTACTTGTCGTCCATTGGTGGCATAATTTTATAGCCTTCAGCATGCATTGCCGCCATGTGTGCTTTATATTTTGCTGTGCCTTTTTTGTGTGGACTTTTGCCTTCACTTGCTACTGCCTGTTGTACTGCTTTATTAATGTCGTGTCGCATTTGTAAGTTTGCTGGACGAGCTTTTGGACGTGGACTAGACATTGGAGCCAGTCTTTTAGGACGCATCTTAGGACGTGGACTAGACGATGTACCTAATCCTTGATTCTCTGGATGTGATAGTTGATCTCTATGTCCAGCTCTTGGATTAAATTCAAAATCTTTAGTGTCATACGTATTTTCTAAAATAGTAAGCATACGTACACAGCCTTCATCTTTTTTAGTAAGGTTTGGATATGCTTCCATTACACGTTTCCATGTTTTAAGTGTAGCAATATCTTTAAGATCCTTTTCAGTTAATCCACGATTGTTATAGAATGTGTTACTATAAAGTTGTGCTGAACTTTCATCTAATTGTCGATCTTCCATTAACTTTTTTGTCATGTTTGCTTCAGAAACTAATTTATATGTATCAAGTACTGGTTTATATTCTGTTAACATACGTTGGTATTCTTCACGCATAACTTTAATTTCAGCATTGCGATTTTCTTTAGGATATAAATTTACATACTCTCTAATTGCAGTTTTTAGTTTTGCTTTTGAGACATCCCAGTCAATGATACCGTATGCATAACATTCAAATACAGCATACATATTTGCTTTTACTTTGTCAAAGGAATTTCCAGTAACGGAATAATGACTTCTGCTCTCTCTTGCTTCTGCTATAATTTGATTTGCTATTTTGTGTTTCATTTCTTATCCATATCTCTTTAAGTTTAGTGGGTCTCTAATATTTATAGGATTAAATTTCATTTGGTTTGCGGTTCTGTTTGGATCGTCACGCCCTTTACCTCCGAAATTTGACCTCGTATTTTTATCGCCATCAGTCTTAGTGTCAACTTTAGTGTTAACATTTGGTGCAACTGCTGTTGTGATAGCAGGAGTAGCATCTATATCTTGTTTTTTAGTTGTAGTTGTGTCAGTCTGTGGATCTACTTCTGTGTCAGTCTGTGGATCTACTTCTGGTTCTGCATTAGGATTATTGTCAAGATCTCTTTGTAGATCCGCTATTTTTTCTGGATCTACTTCTGTATTAGGATTATTATCTTGTCCTTGCTGAGTGTCAGTGTCGCTGTCTTGTCCAGTTTCTATTTCTGATGGAACAGTTATTGGCGCCTTATCAACAACATTTTGATTTATAGCTGGAGGAGTGGCATATGTTCTCGCATTTCGACTTTGTGTTTCTGCATCACGCATTCTTTGTTGCGCTTGTCTAAATAATTCTTGACGTTTAGCATCAGCTTCAGCTTTTGCTGCTTCTGCATCTGCTTGTATTTTTGCTCTTCGTGCATCTAATTCTGCCTGACCATCACCTCTGCCACTACCAGTTTGTGTATCGTCTGGCGCAGTAAAGTCAACATTTGATGTGTCACTTGGATCACCACTTGCGTCTGTAGGAGCAGTAAAGTCAACTGTCGAAGTATCGCTCGGGTCACCACTTGCGTCTGTAGGAGCAGTAAAGTCAACTGTCGAAGTATCGCTCGGGTCACCACTTGCGTCTGTAGGAGCAGTAAAGTCAACATTTGAGGTGTCACTTGGATCGCCGCTTGCGTCTGTTGGTTTATTATCCAAATCTATATTTTGTTGTACTAACTCGTTATATAAATCAACATCATTGTCTTGAAGAAATTTTGTAAAATCATTCACTATATTTTGGTTAGGTTGTATTGTACCGTCACCCATAGTTGTAGGAGATAATATTGCTGAAATAGGACCAAGTATTCTACCTAGAGTACCTTTAGCTATAGTATTAATCAATGAGTTTGATTTTGGAATTTTATTATCATTAGCAGCTTGTTGTACTTGTTGTGCTAGTTCTGGGTTACTCTTTAGATAGTTTTCAATTGCATTTGTCATTTTAGGTGAATTAAATCTAGGATCAGCACTTTGTATAGACGTAACAGCTTGACTTATCGTCTTCATTTGAGTTGTAGTACTAGGAGAGTTAGATATATTTGCAGGATTAGACAATGTAGTCTTCGTACTAGTTGTTTTAGATATATTACTGTTCGGAGTATTAACTCGTAAACTACCAGCTTGCTCTGGTGGCAAACTATCTAAGAATTGCATTACTCTAATGCCATTTCGTGTAGCAAGTACCTCAGCATACTCATCTTTAACTGACTGTGGGACTTCAACATTAGCAAATTGTGCATCAATTGGAGTTTCTGCACTTGGGTCAAATATTTCACTAGGTGGTATTTGATTTATCTCTGGTTCTACAGTTGTACTAGGAGTAAAGTCAACATTTGAGGTGTCACTTGGATCGCCGCTTGCTGTGGATGGCTGTTCTGGACTTTGTGATATTACCATGTCACTTAGTAGACGTTGTGTTTGGGAATCAACTGCGCCAGTGCTACCAAGAGTACCGTCGTCTTTTACTTCAGCCCACATGCGGCCTAAAAATCTATGTGTAACACCATTTAATTCAATTTCAGTACCCTTTGGTGGACGTGGTCTACCTGCACTGTCTAAATTAGTTACTGGAGCAATTATTTGTCGATCAGTAAAGTTTATCTCTGGACGCTCTGGAATGATTTCACTCATTATTTCTGGATCGCCGCCACCTAAATTAGCAAGATCATTTATGTCTCTACCTTTAAGTATTTCGTCGCTAATGCCTGGATTGTCTTTTTCTAAACTATCCAACATTGATTCAATTACAGCAGGATCCATATTGCCATTCGCAATTCTTAATGTTGCGTTGTATACTATTGTTCCACGTCTTACTTTTTCACTTGGTGTTTCTGGCACAGTTACCGCTGTTTGTGCAAGCACAGGACTTTCTTGTGCAACTGTTTCTGCTGTTATTTTAACTTCTGGACTTACATTAATATCAAGAGTACTAGCTGTTGAAGTGTCTACTTCACTATCTGTATTACCTGATGTTTGCCCACTAGTGTCACTAGATGTATCTCCACTAGGTGCGTCTGGCGATACATTATCTACTTGTGGACCAAGAATTTCTGTACGTAAATCATTAAAATATTTTGCGTCTGGCAACGAGTCGTCACCTGATTCAATACTTGTTCTTGCGACATCTTCTAATTCAAATTGTTGGTTAGTATCTGTTTCAGTCCATCCTCTGTTAAGAAGTTGCATTTTTTGTGTTTCTGATAAACTAGACCAAAGAGGAACATCTTGGGTTTCTAATCCAGCTATTGCACCAGTAACATCAACCTCCATATTGACTCTATCACTTACTTCTGTTGCGAGTTTGTTAGCATCTTCTTGACTTGTTAAATCAAATTCTGTAACGTCGATACCAAAAGTTTTAGCCGCAAGTTCTAGATTATCTATCTTTTCAAAATTTAGACTAACATTATTATCTGCGTCTGGTGTTCCAAATTGTAGTATAGCAAGTGCTTGTCTATTGGCAGGATCTGATGCAGTTTCAATTTGTGCTCGTGTAACACGTCTACCGTTTACTTCAATAGCACCAGTTCTACTTAATTGGCGTCTCTGCCCCATTGTTAGTTCGTTTTGTTGCGGTATGTTATCAAAAACTGAAGCAATAGTAGCATCTGGACCAAACTGTGTTCTAATATCAGCAAGTACACCGTCTAGATTTGCATTACGTGCTTGTAATAAAAGTGCAACAGGATCTTTACTGCTTCTTAGTTGAGTTCTAACAGCATCAATACCACTTTCGGCCATATTTGCACCAGTGCCTAATGCTTGGACACCACCTTGAACAACTACACCTTGGTATACAGCATTAGTAACACCATCGAATAAATCTACATCTGCACCAGTACCTTTTTCGATACCTAAATTTTCTAAAAATTGCTCTGTACCTTCTTGACCACCTTCAACCATTGCACCTAGTATAAGTCTACGCCCCCAGCTTTGAACTTGGTTTTTACCTAACCCGGTCCATGCCATAGCATCACCGATTGTGTCTCCAATACCAGCTACTGCACCGATTGCCATTAGTGTTGAATTTTTTGCTCTATCTTGTAAGAATCTTAATTGTGCAGCTTCATCTCCAGGAAAAACTTCTTGTGCAACCGCAAGTACAGATCCTTCTGTTAAAAATACACCTTCATCCCACATTTGTTTTATGCGTTCGTCCATACTAGTACCAGCATGTCCCATGGCTTCTGTTAAGTTTAGCCCGCCCGCCATTGCAACACCTATTTTGCCATAACCAAAGGCAATTATAGATGCCATCTCACTAGGCAATTCACCAGCTACCATTAAGGCTAATCCTTCACCAGTAATACCTCTTTCACCAGTTATTGCCGACCATATGTCGTCTATACTTGTAATTCCTTCTTCAGCTGATTTTAGTCTATCTCTAGCCTGCTGATCCATAAGATTATAGTTAGCATCTGCGACTTTTTGAGAAAATTGTACAAAAGGATCTACCATGTCCCTTAATCCTTTTTCTCCGTCGTTTAATAATCCCATACGTCTGGCAATCCAGTCATTGGCTTCAGCAGTACCAGCTACAACACCAGACCCTAAAAATTCCCAAGTTTCCCCAGCCATTTTATATAACATATCAGTTACCATTGGATTGTTATTATACGACATAGGATTGCCGAATATGTCTGTACCGTATGTAAGTGTTGCGCCGTTTTCTTTAGCCCAGTCCTCTAACGTAGGTGGTGTGATGGTGCCTTTACGACCCGATGCATCCCATTCTTTAAATAAATTTGCCATTGCTGGAGCTAGATTACCTGGCTCATATCCAACTGTTCTACGTCTTGGTTCAAAAAAGTCGGGGTTCACACCTTCTGGATATGGTTGTCCAGTCATGTCAAACATATCTGCTAGGCTCATTTCTACTTTGCCATCTAAGCCAAGTTCAGCTAATATATCTAATGCAGCAAGTCGCTGATTAGATGACTCGTCTTCCATAAGACGATTAGATGTAGATTCAGTTAACCCTAACTCAATTGCTCGCATTTACATTCCCTCAGGTGGCATTTCACTTGGTAGTTCCATTGGGATATCATCTACTACTTCAGGCTGGCCGTCAGACAGTTCAACATATTCCATGTAATGTTTTACTGTACTAATATAATCAGCAGCTTTTGTAATTTTACTTTGTACCCATGGTTCTAAGTTTTCATTGTCTTGAATCATTCCATGTAACTGGATAGCATACTTTGAAAGTTTGTATAGTTCGCTTTTTGCCATCCAGCCATCGTCATCAGTATCGTCTAGGACACCTTCCATGATTTCACTCATGTATACAACTGGCTCACGGCCTTCTTTAAGTTCTGTAATATGACGCTTCATATAGCTTTTTGCTACATCAATGTCTTCAAAAACTTTTACTGTTTTGTTATTGACATCACACACTGCATAACCTTCAGCTACTTTTGCCACTGTTGGTTTAGCTTGCGCTTGTCGTGCTGTTTGAATTTTTTCTAATCTCATTGAGACACTCCGGATTTTCTATATACAGTTATTTATCGTAAAATGTTATTTGTTTATAGTATGTGACAATGCTTCATGTCTACGCTGTTCTTCTTGATTATAAGAACTTTCTATAAAACGATAGTCTTTATCATATAATGGTGTGTTTTGTCTTAACAATGCACTACCAAATGGAACAGGCCATACAACACTAATTGCTAACCAATCTGTTTTACTGTACAAACTGCACCTACTCCATAACCAATGTGCAAATGGTATTTCTGGATCTATTAAAAAGTCACTAAGTAAATGCTTATCTGTTGTTGCCATACGTATCATTTGGTTATCAATATCGTGTAAAAAATTGTGCATTAAGTTTGGTTTACCAACAAAACACAAATCACCAAAAAACGGAAGCCCTTGTCTAATACGCATCCAAGGAGTAAACAGTGTATCACTAAACGCTGGATTTTTATTCATATTAGTAAACAGTTGTAGCCAGTGTCGTTCTTGCATTGGATTAAACATATTGTCTGTTCTTGTTTTTATAACAACATCATACTCACTAAGTGGTCCTGCCATGCGGCCACCTCTGGCACTTGCCAAATACATTCCTGGAAAGTTATACGTAAATGTATCAAACTCATCACCCTTGTAACACATAATGTGCCTCATATATTCATTTGTAAAGGCCCAGTCTGTACAGTTTTCATTTGCTGTTTTAATTTGATGTCTATGACTATGAAAGGCAACATTGTAATCACCAATCTCAAACTTTACTGGATCGTATGCTTTGATAATCTTGTCATCTAGATTGTCAGAACCATCGTCCCAGATATAAGCATAGTAGTCTATATCCAAATTTTGAAATTGTTTATGAAATGTCTTTTCTCGATACCAAAAACTACTTTGGTCCAAGTACCTGGCTTGCCCAGTAAAAAGTATTGCTACTCTCATATTTTCCTCTTACGTTAACGGTAGTTCAGGATCAGGTGTGTGGAAGTTTTTCTTTCGCATTACTGTTTTTGCAACTAAATCAAGTTCTTGATTTGTGTTGTCCCAATTTAATACAAAAGGCAAATTAACATCATTACGCATATCCTTAATAACTGCTTCAGAATCCGGACCCATTTGTGCAATCCGCTTACCATACTTAGTATAAGCGTCTTTAAACAAAATTGCAAGCTCTTTTAGAGTAATTTGCTGTTTATTTCTTTCATCATTTACTCGATCTAAAAAGTGTCTAGTAAATTCAACATCAATACCTAAACTGGCAAACATTTGATCTAGGTATGATTCTAGTTTGTCTAACATTGGTTGTGTAATCTGATAGCCGTCTGCTTCTGTTATATTATACTTGTCACGATACATACGCTCTAGTTCTTTACCACTAAACCCAAATGTACGACCAATATCAAATGCATAACTGCCAACACTTTGTTTTGCACCTTTACTTTTAACCAACTTGTCTAATGCTGTTAACATTGCATCAAAATATCTCTCACGTTGGCCATCTTTTAATCTTTGCTGTATATCGTCTTTGCTCATCGATTCTCCAAAAATTGGGAAGTCGATGTTTAGTAACTCTGATAATTTCATCTTAAATCATCCCTGTATTCTACTATGTAGTAATCCATTGGTTCTTTACTCAATAGTTCAAAGGTCTCACCATGAACATTTATACCTGCCAATTTTTTCATGTTCTTCTTATGAAATTTCACTACATGTATGCGGCGCTCAACACCACGATGTTTAACTTCAAGTATATATTGTGGAAACATACTGCGCCACCACTTTCTAAAAAACATCTTCATTTCTTCTTACCAGCTTTCATATTAGCACACCAGTGATACATCTTTGCTTTCTCACCGCTTGCCTTTTTAGCTTTAGCTCTTAATTCTGTTACACTGCCATTGCAACTAGCACCACTACGCTTTACACGTCCTGGTCTGCTTTTGCCTTTTACTTTACCATCAGCAAAGTTTTCTTCTATGCCTTCGAAGTAATCATCTGGACGTGGCACAGGTTTAGGATTAACTAAACTAAAGAATGCTGTGTTACCGGCACCCGGCGCACTTATCTGTAACTTCCATCCTAGTTGACTAGCAAGTTTTTTAGCAAAACGTGTGTATAGTCTTGCTCTGCCATCACTAGCATGGTCTGATTTATCAGCGCCAAAGTCAAAATTCTCTACATGTTTAATACCTACTGCGGCAATCCACTTATATAGCATCGCGGCTACAGTAGCAAATACTCTAAATTGATCACCAGCATCTGTTTTGCCCATGCTCTTTCCAACAGCAAAGTCAATACTGTAGTCGTCATATCCACCGTCAAACTCCATTCTCAACACACCGTTTGGTGTGTTTGCTGTTGCTATCCAGCGTTCGTCATCTGGCCCAGTTAATTTAAAAGGATACGGATTGTCTAGTGATTCGTTAAATGCTGTATCTGTTGCCGTCTTTGCACTTGGACCAGCTGGATGTTTAGGATTAATGCCAACAACTTCACCGTTCATTAGTTCACTGATATTAGCACTTTTGCTGATCTTGTCAAGTAGTTTATGTAGTTTATCGTTTGCGTCATATCCGTTAGTTTCATATCCAGGTTTGCCACGTACTTCTGTACGTCTGCCTGTAGCAGTGTCAACAATGTTTAATACCATCATATCAGTGTCACGTTCTAATTGTAGTTTGTAACCTTCTACAACTGTGCTTTCTTTAAGGTAAGGCAAACTAAACCATAGTTTAAACCATTCAGGAGTACCAGGTGTTACACCTTTTTCCTTTTCAATGTCATGAATACGCTTTGCAGTGTAACTCATATTTTCAGTGATTTGGTTTATTTTCATTTAGTTAACCCTAAATTAAATGCTTGATTAGGAGTAGCGCCAGGAACACCAAGAGGCTTTGGTTTACCATTACCACCGAAGAATTTTTTAGCTTGGCGTTCTGTTTCACCAGGCTTAACATCTACAGTAGTATTATATTTGGTTATCTTACCAACACCTGCTTCTGATATAATCTGGGAGATTTTCATCTTGTCACCATTGTTAATAATCTTAATACTGCCATTTGTTCCGCACCAGTACTTTGTCTAGCACTGTTTAGTGACTCTACACCTCTTCGCATAAAATCTGCATCTTCGGGTGTCATATATTGTTTGCTTTCAAACTCTTGTATGTTACCCATAATTTTATCTATATCAATTGGAAGCTCTTGTTGCTCTTCTGCTTCTTGTTGAATGTTTCTACTATTAGCACCGCCTTTACTACGTATTGCTTGTAAGTCATCTAGTGCCTTTACTAGCGCCGCCACTTTGGTAGGTAATACTTTGTTACTGTTGAGTGCATAATCAGCATTACGGAAGCCTTGTGCGCCGCTTTGCATTTGCTTTACCATTTGCGTTGTTTGGTCAATGATGTTCTTCATCAAACTATCAACATTCATAGTGCCGTAACCTGGCACTGCTACTGTACTTTTATTTGGTTCGTCTTTGTTAAAGTCAGTAAGTTCTTCATCCATGAACCCTCTGAGCTTGCTACTTCGTTTAGGATGCTTTAGTTTTCGCAGTGCCCTAGCTTCAATTTGTCGTAATCGTTCTGGACTAACGCCCATTGCATCGCCAACTTGTTTTAATGTATGATCTTGTGTAAATGGTTTAAGTCCAAAACGGGCTCTTATTACCATTTCTTCACGTTTACTAAGTGCACCAAGTGAATCTGCAACTGCTTTTTCTAATTGTTCTTTGTTTACGCCTGCTAACATATCTGGTTCGTAAGTGTCATCAGGAAAATCTGTACGTTGACCTTTTACTGTGATGTCTTTTTTACTAACTGTATCACTGTTTGGAATACGACCGCCGCCAGTAGTATAACGATATGTTTTGCTATCTGGATTATACAATGATAATGCCTGTTTATCAGTGAATGTTTCTCCCATTACACGATCAGCAAGTTTAACACCTGCACGATTTGCAATTTTTCTAATAGCGTTAATGCCTTTGCCAGTCTTGTATGCCGCTTTAATCATAGCCATCATTACTGGTGCAGCTAGTCCTGCAACTGCCGCCATAGCCGCAACTTCAGCAACACTAGCTATATCTTCGTCTAGTACACTTTCAGATTGTTTTCTAAGTACAGCATTCTTGGCACCCGGCTTTTTCGCATCATACTCAACACCCATCTTGTCCCAGAACTTCTTGGCTTTCTTTTGAATGTCGTGTATATCTAAATTGCCTGACTTTGTTGTATCAACAATATCACGTACAATCTTTTTGCCGTGTCCGCTTTTTCTATACTTTGGTTTTAGTTCAATATCAATTAAGCCTAGTATTTCACCTTGGTCTGGACCATCATCGCTTGCTACTCTTACAACGCAATAACCAATCTCACCTTTAGAAAAATCGCCGCCATTGGCATCAATAAGAGCATGACTGTAAATTTGATACTTTAATCTTAACTCGCCAGCATTACTTGCTCCGTCTCTAAAGCCGCCTACTAGGGCATATTCATCACCACTATATTGTGTAAGTCCGAATCCATCTGGACCATGTAAAGTCATTGCTGGCATTTCGCTCAGGTTTAAATCAGTTGCTTTCATGTTACCACTTTCTACATGACCAGTAACGTGCCTTGGTCTTTGGTCCTGGATTATCGCAATTGTGTCTTGCTCTAAAGCTCTTACGTGCTTTGGGATTGTTTTTGCGGATACGCATAGTAGGGCGTTTAGCACTTGTGCCACCGTGGCCAAAGTTGACCTTTTTTACTTTATCGCCATCTTTGACATATACTTTAAACTTTTTAACATCGCCACGCATTGGTTTGTTTAGTTTAACTTTACGTCCTTGGTACTCTGCTTCAAATAGATCGCCTTCGTCTATACTGTATGCCAGATATCCAAACTCTTCGTGGAAGTCTTGTGTATCTTCTAGAGTAATTTCAGTCTTTTCGACTATTTGTGTAACTTCATTTATTTTCATAAAAACACCCTTGGTATAACTTTAATATAAAGTATTTATCCAAGGGCGTTAGTTAGTTTAATTATGCGTCATCTGTGAAATCATCATCATCCACGCCTGCTGTATCGTCGTCACCAGCTTCTTCAACTTGTGCCGCACCATCAACAAGTGATGCTGTAAAGTTCCACGGAACACTTTTGCCGGCATAGGCATTGTAGCCTGTTCCGCTTGGCGCCGCTAGTGTAGCTTTACGTCCGGCAATTTTGCTTACGCCGTATGTTTCGCCATCATCCATTTTGAATGAAATAGCCATCTCACCTGATGCTAACGCTGCTGGCAATTTGCCCCATGCTAGTTTACAGATGTGAGTTGTATCGGCTGCACCGATTTCTGATACTACAAACTTCTTAGTAGATTTTTGTTTTACGATAAAACCTTCTTTCACGCCTGCGCCTGAATTAAAGTTTACTTTGATTTCGTTGCCTGCAGCTGTTGGTCCTACTACAGCATCGGCAAAAAATCTTTTGTTTAGTGGTCTTCCCATTTGTTTTCTCCTTGACGTTCTAGGTCTACGGGGTTGGAGCCCCATAAGCTCTATTGACTATCAGTATTTATCGAATATCTACGTATTCCCAATGCCCTATTAGGAGAATAAAAATCATATCTCACTTCGTTGTTTTGATTGCCACCAAGTATAATCCAATATTCTTTGCCGTTGTGCATTTGTGTAGTAACATAGAATCCTACATGTCCTTGCCATCCAGTATTTCCTCTAGGAAATATTACAATATCACCACGTTGTATATCTGCAGGTTCAACAGCTTCTCCCCACTTCAAGAAACTACGTGCCATAAGCGGAACATCACTTACACTTTCGGATCCTGGTATATTATCTAATTCTAATACAGCATTAACAAACGCCGCACACCATTCTGTACGTACAGGATCAACACCTGTTAAGTCTTTTATTTGATTACGGTTTCGCCATTCATGTAGTCCTATATACTCTTGAGCAGTGGCAGTTGAATTAGTCAACACAACTGCTGGCATAGGCATACAGCCGCCTAACAAAAAAGCGGCGCAAAATATTTTTAAGTTTTTCATGTGGATATTTAGTTGTCTATAAAGAAGTTTTCTATCTTGATATAAGGTGTTGTATCATCAATATTACACAATATCTTACTAGTAACAACATTAATTTCTGTACCGGTGTTAATACGTTGTTCAAACATTTCAATAAACGGATTATGTTTTGTATGTACCCATATTTTTACTGCACCGTATTCACTTGCACAAATATACCACCGAATATTTTTATGGGTATATGAATACACAGATCTTACTTTAAGTTTTCGAGTATCGTAGTCAGCAGGGTCTTTGAGTTTTTCATTAATATTTGAACTAAAATAACTAATATAGTTATTAAAAGGTACAGTTCCCTGAATACGACGACTTTGCTTTTCTAATCGTTGCTTATCCCATCCTTCACTAAGTTGGTCAATAGTAGTATCTACATTAAATTGTAGCTCAAGCCAACGTGCTAGTCCAATATAACGATTAATGTCATCAGTTCGACGCCATGCTCTATCGTCATTATCGTTATATGTCTTGTTTTCAATAAAACGCCGTAGTGTCTGACGAAAACTTGATAGACCTTCGCCAGTTAGTTTTGCATTAATAAACAGTTCACGATAGTATTCCCAAATAGCAGATGCTTTATTATCAGTAAGTTGCTGATTAGTTAATCTAAATACATCATAGTTACTTGTCTTATTAGGTACGCAAGTAAATTTGTGATCATTGGATGAAAATTCCATTACATCATCATCTGTTAATTCATGGTCTCTCATGCTATATCCTTATAGTTAAACATTTTGTTATAGCGATACATTTTTGCATTCGCATACTTGACAGTTTGTTCATCCCAAATTATAGTATGGTCAACATCGGTTTTGTTCTTGTGTGGGAATTCAGGTTCATCTAAATCGGGAAAAAATGTGGCTAGCCATTTTTGGAGTTCTTCAATTTTTTCCAATTGGAATATCTTTACATCTGGATAGTGCGAAACATGTATGTCTGGTGTAATTACACAGTGCCACCAGACTTTTCTGTCTTTAAAATCACTATACAGCATTGCTTTTACGTGTGATTTAAAATCAAGTTCGTAATCATGCCGCTGTTTGCTCCAGCGATAACCACTTTCAATCCAATCTCGAGGATTACGACCCACACAGAATACCTGATAGTCGTCAGGGACTTCGATATGTGTATCAAAATATATAGTAACTGGATCAATCCATCCTGTTGGTCTAGCTTTTAGATAATCCCATACACTATTACCACCGCATTTTGGTAGAAATATCCATGCTAATTTCTTCTGGTGGTTAATAAGAGATCCTTTGTGTAGCTTCATGCGGCTTTCCGTCCCATGCCAGTAAACGCATCGATATTCATAAAGTGACGTTGTAATAGTTGGCTACTTGCCAAGTTCTTATGCTTTGCTTCTACCATAATATCAAATTGTGGCCAAAATTCCAGTGCCCAATCGTTAACTGCATCATTCCATAAGTAATCACTGTGTGCTCTTAGCTTTGCTTTTTTAAAGCCTTGTTCTTCAAGTGCCGCAAAGTCCGGTCTTTGTGTTGTTGAGTAACTGGAAAGAAGATCTTCTCTACTAACACTATAATGCATAGCAGGACGCACACCACGCCAGCTATCAATAATGCGTTTAATTCTATCATCATCAGGTTCAATATATTCTCCTCGAGTATTGCACCAGTGATGATGAATATCAATCACCAACGGTACATCTTTTTCTAGTTCTAGGCTTGCTTCGAGACCCCACTTGTTCTCGTCGTTCTCAATAGTAATACAGTTTCGTGCTTCTGTAGACAATCTTGGAAGGACGGCTTTGATACCGGCTGGACCTTGTCTGCCTGAGATGTGGACGTTACACTTGAAGTCTTGCCAGTTCTGACCGTAGCCCATCCACCTGATGATATCCGCATGGTATTCAAACTCCTCTATACTACGTTCAACAACATCTGGATTATCGGATGCAAGAACGGTAAACTGACCAGGGTGCATAGAC
>Ga0209603_1001320_pt1 | contig 26029 bp, 40 predicted proteins | sample COGITO_mtgs_1206_FD_184812 | JGI IMG/M metagenome (GOLD analysis project Ga0209603, IMG submission 184812) | Pelagic marine microbial communities from North Sea - COGITO_mtgs_120607 (SPAdes) (version 2) | ecosystem: Environmental > Aquatic > Marine > Epipelagic ... | reverse complement strand
CACCCTTTTAACTCAAACAAACCGTACTACAGTACGGGATACAGATCCCATAGGACATATCAAAATGAGAATCTCAAATATTTCTGCATTTGCAGGAGGAGCAGATGATGTAGTCTGCACTCAGCTTGTAAATGGTTCAGCAAGAAACTGGGACATCGACCTTACCGATTCGGAAGGTGGTGCTCTAGACCTTACTGGCTACTCTTATGAGTTTGATACAACTACAGCTACAGGTGATATCACACCAGCTACTCGTGGTAGCTCATTCACCCTAGCAAACCTAACACTTGATTCCGGAGCAACTGTTGAAGATCGCAGCACCCTTATCAGTGCAGTAGGTTCCCCTGTTGATGGTAAGCTTCGGCTTTACCTCCCAACTAACCTATACGCTGGTTCAGTGCCGTTTGACACAAACACAGATGTTCCTTTCGTAGTTGGTACAATCCGAATTCAAAGTGGTGACTCAAACCCTACTATTTTGTCGATTCGTGTACTAATTGTAATTCGTTATGGTGCTATTTCTACAGGTGATGTAGGCGATCCGCCTGTGTCTCCAATTCCAGTAACAGTTGCTTTTGATAATATTACAGCCAAGCCTACAACAATCGCTGGCTATGGTATTACTGATGCATTTAGCGGTGATTATGCCGATTTAACAAATGCACCAACTTTAGCTACTGTTGCTACATCAGGTGACTATAACGACCTAACTAATACTCCAGTGCCTTACGCTAATTCAGACGTAGACGCACACCTTAACCAAAGCACAGCAACCACAGGCGAATTCCTTACATGGGATGGCTCAGACTATGCATGGGCTGCTAGTGCTACAACTTACACAGACACAGACGTTAATAACCATCTTAACCAAAGCACAGCTACAACTGGTCAAGTCCTAACTTGGGACGGTGCAGACTATGCATGGGCTGTTGCTGCTACAACTTATGATGATTCAGATGTTGCTACTTACCTTAATGGTAACCTAGACACAAGTATCATTCCAGATACAAACGACACCTATGATATTGGTAGTGCTGAAAAGAAAATTCGTGACATTTATGTTAGCGATAACAGCATTAAGTTTGTCGATGATACAGACCCAAACAACCTTGTTGAATACCCAATTAGCCGTAGTGGCACTCGTGTTCAATTTAATGGTGCAGACCTTGGAACTAAAGCAGAAGCTGATAAAGCTACTGGTGGTTACGAGTTTACGGGTGGATTTACTGACCGTGTGTCAGGTAGCGCCGGTATATCAGATATTGGTAACGATGTTGAATACACTCAAGCAATGGTTGATTCTAATGCTTGGTTACGCTTCGGCTTCGACTCAACTCGTCAAATTGCTAACGACACTCCTTATTGGGGTGATAGCGCTGATGCTAACGAAGCTCCACACGCAGGTACTACTGCCTATCAAGGCGTAGGTCTTTTCTCAGGTGCTTACATGCCAGCTGGCGTAACAAGCATGTTTGATTTTGCTGATAACACTGCTTACAATGCAGCATCAACATCTGGCCTAATTTATAATGCGGCTACTGGCTCTTACGATATGTCTGAACTAGACGTAGGTAACTTTACCCAGTTCCGTTTCGATTTTAACTTAACACCACAGTTCGCAAACACAACTGTTGAGGTTGGTCTTATTTGGGCAACTCGTGACGCTTCTGATAACGTCACCTTTACCTTTGCTCTAACAGGCGAACCATTGTTCTATGGTGCAGGTACAACAGGTGAAACCTTTTTGAACCGTCCAATGATTAGTGCTTATCTGGCATCTGCTGAAGATGTTAATGCTCGTGCTCTACCAGCCATCCGTGCTGACCAGCCAGTATTTGTTCAACCACTAACAACACTATTTACCGTAGGGAGGTAATTTATGTCTATTCGTATTCAACGTAATGAAAATGCTAACGCTATTACCTTTCAAGGTTCTTCGCAGCCAGCTTACTGGAACAACTGCCTATCAGGTGAAGTTAATGAAACAGATAATACTCGTATTAACGTACTAAACACAGTTCGTACAACTGACTCAGATAGCCCTGTTTATGAATTCTTTGCAGTTCCTTTCACAGAGTTTCGCACAGCACTAGGTACAGCCTTTAATACTGCTCAAGAGTGTGCAGACTATATTACTGAGCAAGCTAACGCTACAGCTATTGGTATTATTGAATTTGGTGCTACAGATGCTGTGGATTTCCAACGTGATGCTACTAACACTACTATTCTAGCTTCTACAGGACATTCTTATCCTGTAAACTCTATTAAAGCAGTTGGCGAAGCAGACGGTACAATTACTATTAAAGAAAATGTAGACAATGGCTCAGACCTTATGCGGTTTGTTCGTAAAGCTAACGTTACCTTTGGTGGTCAAACACAAGCACAACAGCTTGTACCTGTAGTAAACGCTCTTAACGGTTTATTTACAGTTACTCCTGTAGGTACTGGTGCAGATGATAGATTTATCTCTAACACTTACACTAACCACACAACTTCAGTATCTACCTTTGGTGATGTAACTATCAATGCTAACGAAGCTACTAAAGGGACTAACACTGGTTCAGAGTTTAACGATGGCTTCTTTACAACATCAAACCCTGTGTCAGAAAACGGAGAGTTCTTCCAGTTTGATAACTCAGGAAATGACCCTCTGAAAAAGATGATGATTGGCTTAATGCTGACTTCAGAAATTTCTGTAGCTGCTCTAGAAGACAACACTCTAACAGGTGAAGACATGGACCTTGCTGTTCGTCTTAAGCCTAACGCTACTTATGAGCACTCACCTTATGGTGCTGTGATTGAAAACGGAATGTTCTTTAACCCACAACGCTCTGATGAGTATCGTGCTGGTATTGACGAAGATGGTCGTTTGTTTATCTCTCACTATGATCAAGAAGCAGCAGAATGGCAAGTAATTGTTCGTTCAGCCCTCGTAACAGCTAATGAAGAGTATAGCCTAGTAGTATTCTTGAAGAATGAAGGTGCAGTTTGTTCTACACACATTACTTCTAAAGAACTATACACCGGTCCAGTAATGACTTACTACTACATTGAATCTCCAGATGGTGACTTCTATTATCCTTTATTCGAAACAGAAGCAGAGGCTAACCAAGCAGACATTAACAACGGTGGTTCAGGTACGAACATGGCACATGTGTTTGCAGATGAGACACCTACTTCACAAACATGGTATATGCCTTCAACAGGTGGAACTCATGCAGGAAGTTCAGCACCAAGCAACACAGCAGATATAACTTATAATGTTATTTCTACAGGTCCGGATGCTAACTACGCTCCATCAGCCTTTACAATTACTGATTTAACAGTAGACGAAAACACAGCAGTTAACTATCAAGTTGCTCCTACAGGTATGTCATTTACTACTTCTGTTTCAGGTCTACCTTCAGGCTTAAGTCTTTCAGGGACTAATATCGTAGGTACTTCTCCTGAAGTAGCAGGAACAAACGATGTTACCCCAAGTCAAGTCTTTACCGTAACTGTTACAAGGACTAATTCTTATGGTTCTACAAGTAGTGATTTTGATATTACAGTAACTAACCTAGACGCACCGGCTCCTTCATTAAGCAGTTGGACACACGTATCAAACTCAGGTGCAATGGTTGATGCTAACACACTAGATGATGACAGTGTGATGACATATGATGATACAACAGCTCAAGGTAAACGAGTTGTGTTCTCAGCGGCTTTTGTTGAAGGTATATTTAACAGCATGGGTACTACAGGTAGTTCACAATACGCTGTCTTTATTGGCTTCGTAGCCGACAATGCTAACCTTCAAGCTGGTTCAGCACAAGGATATGGCTGGCAAGATGAGGACATGAAGCTAGGCTTCAGACTTCACAGAGAGAGTAATGGTAGTAAAGTCGTAACAGGCGGCGGTGGCATTACAAGTTATGGTAGCGGTACTTTTAACCGTGACTTAGTGTTATTCCACGATGCTCCGGGTTCAGGTAAGCTTATAAGTGCTACTGCAACTGCAGGTACAGGTGCTACAATGGCTACTCCAGTTTTCTATAGCGTTAGTCAAAACGCAGGTGTAGGAGATGAGCAAGTAATAATTGCGGCTCGTGAAACTACCGTAGATGTAACAGACACAGGCATTGCTCACTATGACAACCCTGTTGTTTCAAACAACTTAACAAACTGGACTAAGGCTTTAGACTTTAGTGGTTCTAATGAACACCTAACACAAGTAGGCGCTCAAAGCTCTTATATGCCAACGAAAATGAGTTATACAGGAACCACGGTTCCCGCTCATACTACTGACAGCAACAAAACATCAGACTCCTTTGATGCAAGACCTTGGGCTACATCGATAGTGTTTAAAACTGATGGAAACAGCAGTAATCAACACATCTGGAATATGGGCGAAGGAGCAAGTACAGGGAATGATAACATCTTCCTACGTACAGACAGCCTCCGTAATCTTTGGTTCCATTGGGGTCAAGAGGGCGTTGGTTATAACGAGTGTAAGATTCTTAGTAGCATGAGTACTAGTCAATGGTATGGTATTTACATTGCTCACAAAGGACAACGTTATAGCGCTTCAGATGCCACAACAGCTAACTTAGCAGGTGCGTTTGATATTCGTGTAATGAGTTCTAGTGATAGCTTTGCTTCTGTAGGTACAAACAAAAGTGTAGCTAACCAGTGGACAGGTAGTGGTGCTAGAATGGACAGACAGATTGGCGGTGACTTTACTATTGCTGGTCGTGGTAATAACAGAAACTTCCACGGTAAAGTGGCGGCTACAGTTATGACTACACTAAAGTATAACCAAACTATGCCTAATGACGATGAAATTAAGCTGATTATTACTGACCCAAAGAAGTGGATAAGTAATTACAAACAGGACGAGATTCACAGAATCAGTAGCGCTGTAAGTCAAACAACTTGGAACCCTTACGCATCTAATACTTATGGTGCTACTCAAGTGTGGTTAATGGGCGATGGTTCTTCTGACTCTTATGCTAATGGTATAAGAAATGAAGTTTACCCTTCAGACCAGACCTATACTAAGCTACAACTAAATAACATGGTATCTAACGACATCGAAACTGTTTCGATTCCAGGATTGTAGAGGTAGATTATGTCAACAGTAAAAGTAAGTGCAAATTCAGGAGGCAGCATTAAAGCTAGCCTTAAATCCGCTTCTTGTTCATCTAAGGTAAATATCAGTCAAAAAGACATTAAGGCGACTCTCGATCAGTCACCTGTTAAAATGTCTATGAGTGGTATTACCGATACTGCAATTGGCTCAGCCCAAGACGGAGACATTCTTATTTATGAAGAAGATACTTCGAAATGGGAGAATCATCAATTAACTACTTCTAAAGTTTTAGATATAGACAACACTAATAAATCTAACGGTGCTCTTCTTGTTTATCAAACAAGTAATGCAAAGTATACCGCAACAACAACTCTGGATAACCCAGACACATCAATCAATGGAGGCTCATTCTAATGGCAACCAAAATTCTACTCAAGAAGTCGACTACTGCCGGTAATCTCCCAGCTACGGGTGATGTAGAAGCCGGTGAACTCGCGGTCAACCTCGTAGACCGTAAAATCTACACCAAAGACGGTTCTGGAGCCATCATTCGCCTCGATGCGGCTTATGTTGATGCTACAGCACCATCAAACCCAGTTGAAGGCGATATCTGGTATGATACCGCTAACAACCTACTGAAAGCCTACAACGGAACCTCTTTTGCTTCCGCTGGCTATCAGACACTAAACGCTCTTGAAGACACAAACTTTACTTCACTAACTACTGGCGATTACGTCAAGTATGATGGTACTGAGTTTGTTAACTCTTCTTTTGAGACAGATGCTGAAGCTCTTTTCTCAGCTGCTAACACAGGAACTGGTTATGGCGACCTTAGCTATGCTAATGGCGTTTTCACTTTTGACCGTGTTACTTCAACAGAAATCCGTAGCGAAGTAAGTGCTACTGATGCAGGTGGCGACGGGTCATTCTCTTATGATTCAGGTACAGGTGCATTCACTTACACAGGTCCTTCAGCTACTGAAACTCGTGCTCACTTCACAGGTGGTACAGGTATCGATCTTACTACTGGTGATATCTCAATCGATTTCACTGAATTCGATCTAGATAGCATTTCTGAAGCTTCAACTACACCAACTAACCTATACTTCACAGACGCACGTGCCCGTGCTGCTATCAGTGTCACAGACGCTGGTGGTGACGGATCACTTGCTTACAACAGCACAACCGGCGTAATCACTTACACTGGCCCTTCTGCTGCTGAAGCTCGTGCCCACGTTAGCGTTACTGACGCTGGTGGTGACGGTTCTCTAGCGTATGACTCAGGCACAGGCGTATTCACATACACTGGTCCGAGTGCTGCTGACGCACGTGCCCACGTTAGCGTTACTGACGCTGGTGGTGACGGTTCTCTATCATACGATAGCGGAACTGGCGTATTTACATACACTGGCCCAAGTGCTGCTGAAGTACAAGCACACATTACTGGTGGTACAGGTGTAACTGTAACTTCTGGTGAAGTTGCTATCGGTCAAGATGTTGCTACTACCTCAGACGTAACCTTTGCTAAGGTAACTTCAAGTGATGTTGAAACTGCTATTGTTTCACATGCTGGTGGTACAATTACCCTTGACCCAACAAATGACGGAGCCAACACTGGTGAAGTCGTTGTTGCTGGTAACCTAACTGTTAACGGTACAACTACAACCGTTAATTCAAATACAGTTGAAATTGGTGATGCTATCATCGTTCTTAACTCTGATGAAACCGGAACTCCTTCACAGGATGCTGGCATCGAAGTTGAGCGTGGTACAGCTGCTAATGTAGTATTTAAATGGAATGAAACTGACGACAAGTGGGACCTCGGTGGCGAAGAGCTACAGAATGTCGTACTAGACGGTGGTACATTCTAAATGAAAATGAGGGGTGGCTTCATATAAGTCACCCCTTCCATTCTTGGAGAATTAGTCATATGACAACTACAATGAAACACAAACGATCAAGCGTAGCTGGTAACGCTCCAGACGCTGCAGATATCGAAACAGGTGAACTTGCAATCAACTTCCCTGATGCTGCCTTATATACTAAAGATGGTTCCGGTAATATTATCGAACTCTCTATTACAGATGCTATTAAAGAGCCTGTGAAAAACGTATCCGGTGGTTCACTAAGCGTTGGTACCGTTGTTTATCAATCTGGCACAGCAGGCAATTCTGCTGAAGTCCAAGCTGCCTCAAACACTTCTGCCTCTACAATGCCTGCTCTAGGTATTATTACAAGCACACTTGCTGATGAAGGCGAAGGCTATGCAGTTCTTATTGGTAAAATTAACGGTCTAAACACTTCTTCCTTTAGCGAAGGAGATACCTTATATGTGGGTGCTTCCGGCACTCTAACAACAACCGTACCTTCAGGCGAAGGTGCACTAATTCAAAATATCGGTAAAGTGTTAAAGGTACATGCCTCTAACGGCAGTATCATGGTTACAGGCGCAGGACGTACTAATGCTACTCCTAACCTAAATGATGGTAATATCTTTATCGGTAACTCTTCAAATCAAGCAACAACTGCTTCATTTAACACAACAGTAGACACACACCTTAATCAATCAGCTGCAGGAGCTAACTCTTTGCTTCGTTGGAATGGTACTGATTACGATTGGTACGATAGTGCTTCTACTATGACAACTTATAACTATACTGCAACTGCTAATCAAACCTCATTTTCTGGTAATGACGATAATACTAACGCCTTGTCTTACTCTACAGGTATGATTATTGTTACAGTTAACGGTATCGTATATGAAGATGGTACAGACTATACTGCTACGAGTGGTACAAGTATTATTTTCACTTCTGGTCTAGAACTCAATGATGAAGTAAATGTTATTGCTTTTACTAATCATAACTTATCAAACTTAGATTATAATGACCTAACTAATAAACCTACTATTCCAACTGATTTCGTATCAGCTGCTAGTGGTGGTACCTTTAGCGGTAACGTAGCTATGACTGGCGACCTGACTGTCGACACCAACACCCTGCACGTTGACAGCACGAATGACCGAGTCGGCATTGGCACGAGTTCGCCAGCTAGAGAATTATCAATCGGTGATGGCACTGGCTCTCCAAATATTCAGCTTTTAGCTTCTAATACTGGTAATTCACGTTTAGAATTTGGCGATACAGATGATAGCGATGTTGGAGAAATTCAATATCTTCACGGCGACAACGCTATGTTGTTTCATGTAAATGCCGCAGAACGTATGCGCATCGACACCACCGGGAATGTGCTGGTTGCAAAAAATAGCACTACTGTTGGCGACGTGGGCAGTATGCTAAAATCAAACGGGCAAATCTTTTCAACTACAAACGGCAGTGACAGCTTTCACAATTACGATACTTCACAAAACCGTTATGAGTTTTATGTTAAAGGCAATGGCGGTATTGCCAACTATTCCAGCAATAACGTTAACTTGTCTGACCAGACCGAGAAGAAAAACATTACTGCTGCCGCAAGTGTTTGGGATGATGTAAAAGGCTTTGCTCTTAAAGAGTTTCATTATAACTTTGAAGATGACGCAGACCCAAAGCAGTTGGGCGTTATCGCTCAAGAGGTTCAAGTAAATCATCCTGACCTTATCAAGTCGTTTAAGATTGACGACAGCACTACTAAGCTTGGGGTTGTTGAGCAACAAGTTACTTGGATGGCTATCAAAGCCTTGCAGGAAGCAATGACCAAAATCGAAACACTCGAAACACAAAATGCTGATATACTTCAGCGTCTAGAAACATTGGAGAATAACAATGAGTAAGGCAACAGATCTCTCTCATCTTAATGACCTCACTGACCTTGAGGGTATTACAGACGGTACCAATGGTCAAGTCCTTACTACCGATGGTTCTGGTAGCTTCTCTTTCCAAGATGCTTCTGGTGGCATAAGTGATATTGTTGGCGATACAACACCTCAACTTGGTGGTGATTTAGATCTAAACAGCTCAGATATTACTGGAACAGGTAACATTAATGTTACTGGATCAATTACACTATCAGGTACAGTAGATAGCCGTGATGTAGCTGCCGATGGTACTAAACTTGACACCGTTGCTACTAATGCTGACGTAACTCCTTCTTGGGTTCCTTCAAGTGATCCGAGCTACCTTACAAGCTATACAGTAACTTCAGGTGATGTAACAGCTCACGAAGGTGATATTACTATTACTGAAAGTCAAATTAGCGACTTAGGTTCTTATCTTACCTCAGTTCCAGCTCAATCATTTGCATCTCTAACAGGTAAACCAACAACCATTTCTGGTTACGGTATTACTGATGCTCTTGCAATCGGCACAACTGCTACAACTGCTCTTGCGGGGAATACCTCACTATTTAGCGGTGCTTATGCTGACCTAACAGGCACTCCAACACTTCCAACTGATTTCGTATCAGCTGCTAGTGGTGGTACCTTTAGCGGTAACGTAACTATGACTAGCGACCTGACTGTTGATACTGACACGCTGTATGTTGACAGCACGAATAATCGGGTCGGCATTGGCGAGTCAAATCCAGATGGGTTGCTTCATTTGACTGGAGACACAAACTCCAATGGTGCAGAGTTGTATTTGCAAGTTAATAATAACAACACCACTGATAATCTTGGCGCAATTCACTTTGGGAACAATGTTGATTCAACCCTGTCAATGATACGTGGCAGCAGTGCTGCTGCAAACAACTCAAGTTATTTATCATTTTATAACTCTGCTACGGGAACTCAAACTGAACGGATGAGACTTGAAACGGACGGAGACCTCCACGTCGATGGCAACGTAGTCGCATACTCCACAACCGTTTCAGACATTCGCCTCAAGAAGGACATTGCACCGATTGATAACGCAGTAACCAAAGTGCAGCAGCTTAATGGCTGCACCTTTACCTACCTCAAGGATGACCGTAAGTCGGCTGGCCTGATTGCTCAAGACGTAGAGAAGGTTTTGCCTTCAGCTGTTATTGAAGACAAGCCTGTATTCCACGGCGAAGAAGGTGAAACGTATAAAACTGTGCAGTATGATCAAGTAATTGGATTGCTTGTTGAAGCAGTAAAAGAGCTTTCTTCTAAAGTAGAAGAACTCGAAAAGAAACTAGGAGAGTAAAATGGCACTACAAACTTCAGGCCCTATTAGCTTCGCAGATATCCAAGCGGAGTATGGTGGCTCCCAGCCTATCCTCATTACTGAGTACTACCGAGGTGGTACTTATGTCCCGACTACGGTCAGTCAGGCCGCTGGAAGCTGGTCAAGCTTCGTTGGTACTACCAGCAACACCGTCGTCGTCGGTCTCCTTGGTGCCACAGATTGGAAATATAGCGGAGTGGTTGTTTCTACTATCTTCTACACAGGTGCCGGTCAAGTTATTACTGCGGGTGGTTATAACTACGAGGTCGGTACACTGTGGCAAACGGTTACTACTGGCAGTGGTAAAAGTCAGGAAACAAAATCGTATTATCGAATACGCCGCCGTGTTGCCGCGTCCACTATCTCAGTCAATACAAACGTACCTAGCAGCGGGACAATAAGCATGTCCGACTTCTACGGTGGGAGGAACAGCTAATGGCACTTATTATCAATAAAGATGACCTAGTGACCCGCACTGAGTTTGACCGCCTTTACGATGAAGCCTACAGCTACCTTTCAGTTGAGCGTCAGCGTCTTGGTGAAAATATGCGAGAGACTCTTTGGGAAACTCTCGAACAAGAAGACACTTTCATTCACCGTTACGAGCTAGACGGATATCTAGTTGGCTGCGGCGCACTTACCTCGTTAGATATAAAGTTCGAAGGTAAAGTCGAAAAGTGGGCCTGGTACAGACAGCCAACTTACGGGGTTAGCGAAAGTGGATCCCGCTCTTGGTGGTACTCCGAAGACTTCCAAAAAATAGCACGAGAGTGGTGTGACGCTGATGGCTATGACAGAGTTATGGCTATTCATCACCCAACCAGTCCTGCAGCCCTTGCTGTTGCAAACACTTGGGGAAACAGCTGGGACGGTCGCCAATACTTCGAGCGCCCTGAAGTCTACACACTAGATGAAGTCTTTGGTGACTCGCGGTGGCGTCTCCTTGTACCTGATAATATGCACGTCTTTCTTATAGATAAACATGAAGATAACACAGATACAGGAGATAACAATGGCGAAAACTAAAGGCACAAAGAAAGACTCACGTCTAACAAGTGCTGGTGTATCAGGCTACAACAAGCCTAAACGTACACCTGGTCACGCAACTAAGTCACACATTGTTGTTGCTAAGGTTGGTGACAAAGTAAAGACGATCCGCTTCGGTTCACAAGGCGCTAAGACAGCCGGTAAACCTAAAGCGAGTGACTCTGCCGCAACCAAGCGTAAGCGTAAGAACTTCAAAGCTCGACACGCACCTAACATCGCTAAAGGCAAAATGTCAGCTGCATACTGGGCCAACAAGGTCAAGTGGTAGCTCACAGTATTTTACCCCTGGTCTCTTCGGAGATTGGGGGTATTTTATTAAGGAAATAGGGCACAAAAAAGTGGGGTTTTTGTCCTTTCTTATATGGAATAACGCTAATGTTAACCTAAATATTTTTTGGAGATTTAAAATGAAATTTGTTATTGCATTATTTATGACTATCACCATGACCCTTACTCTTACCTCTAATGCTTATGCTACGCCATCTAAAAATCCTGTAATTGAAATTTGTGAACTTTCTGAAAGCAAGTATTCAACTTTTATTGCTGGTATGGCAACTGGTGCTTTTACTGCTGGTAGCGTTACTATTGCTGGTATTGGGATATCTGCTGGTGCCTGGGCAATTGCAACTGGCGTAACAGCTGGTGGTGCATTTATTGTTCTTGACCCTACTTTTATTACGGCTATTGTTGCTGCTGGCGTTATTGCTGGTGGTTATGCAGGAGTTAAGATTTATTGTTTTTCTAAAGGATACTAATTCGAAACTCCCTACGGGGAGTCTGTTGGAACTTGCCTCCCAACACTGATGAGATAGGCTAGAAAAAAGATGGGAAAATTACCTTTCTTATATGGAATAACCTAAAGGAGTTACAATGGCTACTTTCAATTCCATAATGATTATGTGGTTTATCTTAACGATAATTCACAATATTTAACTTTACACCCTCTTAAAGGAGACTCAAAATGAGCATTCAAATTTTAAACGAACTTCGTCGTCAAGGCTACATCAAAGGTTTCACACTTACTGTTACCGAACAAGGTCAAACAGTATTTTATGTTACTATGAAAGATGGTCAGCAAAAAACTATTAACGAAGGATAATTTAAGAATGGAAAATTTTGTTGAATACGCCTCAAAGTTTCTTAATCGTCTTTGTGGCATTTTAATTGTAATGTTGATATTTATGTCAGCATCTTATGCAAAAGCTGAACCTGTAAACTACGAGTACACGGGTCCAGTACTAGAACGTGAAGTCTACGATGAAGATTGGACTAAGCGTAAAGTTAAGAGCTACCTGAAAAGAAATTTCTCAGAAGAAACTCTTAATCGAACTGCTACATTTCTTACTGTAGCAAAAATTATAGAAGAGCGAAAGGTTGAAGTTTCGTTCAAATTTTAAAGGTGTGATATGTTTGCATTTATTAAAAATTTATTTAAACCAAAGCGATCTCCGCTTGAGCAAAAAGCATGGGATCGTTTTATGAATTACAATTATAAATATGTGGAGCTAAATGATGGCAAAACGCAAGAAAAATAAACGGGTATATGCGCGGATTATTTCACCAATTCGGTTAATCGTATGGCAAAGTTATGCGTTGCTTATTGCAGCGGTTTTCAATGCTGGTTTTCTGATGTGGCACCATGAAATGACTATGATGGAAATTCGTGGTAAGTTTCATGCTACTAAAACTATGTTTGAAGTATGCATGGATGTTGGTATTCGAGACTGCAATAAAATGCGTAAGTCTTGGAAAAAACACTCTAACGATTGAGGTGTATCATGAGTGTATATACTAAAGAAGTCGAGACTATTCAATTTGAAAACATTATCGAGGTCATGGAATACATGGAACGAGAAGAACTTCAAATTGGAGAAGATCACGATGGAGATGGTGAAGGTACTTACACAACTAAGTGTGAGCTTTTTCAAACCGATCCTGGTTATCAACTCGTTGTAACAAACGAGAGCAATATCTGGGAAATGTGTTAACTATCGAAACCCTCTACGGAGGGTCTGTCGGAACTGACCTACCGGCACTGATGAGATAGGTCTTATTCAACCTTTTGTAAAGGAGACATTTATGTCTGAAACATTTAAATTTGTATTAATTTCATTTGTAGCTGCCCTCGTGTATCTTCAAATGGTTTATTTTGCTTAATCTATACTTATAAAGGAGAGAAGTTATTATGACTAAAGGACAATATTACAAGGCTATTAAAGCTCTTAAAGTAGAAATTTTTAATAAGTTTGAAAAGATTAAAGAGTATGATAATGCAATTAAAAGCACTAATGGTGCTGAAAAGCGCATTGCTTATAAAAACCGTGATATGCTTTACAAAGAAATCACAAAGCTAAATGAGTCTAAAATGACTTATGTAACCCAGTTAAAGGCTCTATAAGATGGAAGAATTCCACTATATGCACGTCTTTTATGTACTGATTATTATTAGTATAGCCTTAGGATTTTTAGCTATCAACGTTAAAGATATATGGCAACAAATAGCTATCAGCCTAATGGCAGGTAGCATTATTTTTATTGCAGCTGAATTGCTGCACTTTATGTGAGATACTATTATGATTAAAACAACCTTTATATTACTTTCTGTTTGGAATACACTCGCTCAACCTATTGTTGAGGGTAACTATTTGACTCAATCTGAATGTAATGTTTGGAAATCAGCAAAACAAATGACCTCTGAATCACAAGGTTATTCTGTTAAATATGAATGCGTAAAAATCGAAATCAAATCTTAATCTATTTAAACTTGGAGAAAACTGATGAACTATTTTATTGATAATAACGGCGTTGTACACACACGTAACCCTCTTACTGAGGAAACACCTGCACCTTCTAATGAAGGCGCTTATCCTACAGCTCAAGCTGAGGATCTTTTTGATAAATATGGGATTGCTTCTTAAGTGATCCCGATGCCCCCTGGCGTCACTTTTTTACCTCCTTCGGGAGTGTTCTTTTATTTACTGTTTCAGTAGATATTAGAGTATCCCTGTATAGGGAGTAAAAAGGTGACGTCAGGGGGCATTCAACTCCCAATTTTTTTTTTCAATCAACTCAAAATAGCGTGGCAGTAGTCACGTACCCAGATGGGGGAAACTATGAGTAAACCAAAAATCGAATTTCGTATTATCAAACTAGGTCGAGAACCTGAAATGGTTAATATGAGAAAAACACATAAGGCTGCTATGGCTTTATGGAATACTATGGCATACGGAAATAAGCAGGATGACTTCATTGTAGTTAAGTACAAAGATGGTAATGCTGACATTAACTTTATTGTAGACTTTATCAGAGCCGGCCACAAGCCAGTCAAGCAAGTCCGAGAAGTTGTTTCTGTACCGGTTCCTGAAGGTGAGCGAAAAGAACGTCCGCTTACTAACAAGGAAGTCGATGCTATGGGTCTAACTCCTCCCTTTAGGACAGATGATGAAGCAGTACAAGTATTTCACGAAATGCTAAAAGACTGGTCTGAAAATGCACCTAAAGGAGACAACGAGGATGAGTAAAAAGCTTCGACATGAGCTTGGTGTAAGTATTCGTAAGAGAGCTATGCTCGAGGCTTTCGGCCATCGCCGAGAACCAGCTTATGAAAACGGTCTAAAGCAAGTAGGTAAGTTTATTCTGCTAGCTACTAGAACTCAACAAGACTTAGACAAGCTACTAAACAGAGCTATTGAATGCGTTTACGTTTACACCCGTGAAGGCCACAAAGATAGCGAAGATAAGGTGCGCATGGGCGATCTCATACTTAAGATTGGCCAGCCATTTGCAAAGAAAGCTCGTACGAGGTACGGATACCTACAAGGTAACCATCGAGCAATCTACAAGACTGCAACAAACACATCTATCGCCTTACAGATGGGTGCGCATATTCTATACTCCTTCGAATTGTTAGGATTAGTTGAGCGTATCGAAACTAGAGGTAAAAACAAAGAAGGACACAGCGATTACTTTATCCTCTCTAAGGATGATAGGAAGCTCACAAGTTTACGTGAGACTATTCCCGTTAAGGAAAGTAATAAGTATCCTCAAAAGGAACCATATAACGATTGGCACGGGTCTATGAATGCAGGCTTCAAGCTAATCAAAACAAACGACCAAGACATACTCAAAAGCCTAAACCCTGAAGACTTCCCGACTCTTTTTAATGCTGTTAATCAGTCTCAAAAGATCGGCTGGAAAGTTAACTGGGATGTAGCAGAACTATTCGAGTGGGCCTTACGTACTGAACAAGACGCTTTCGGTGATATCTGGGAGATGACAAATCCTCAGGCTAAAGAAAGTAAGCTACGTGAAGCAACCTCTGTTCTACATACAGCTAAGGTTATGGGTGATATCCCTGGTCAAGACCTTGTAGACGATAAAGGAGAAATCAATGAGGCTACCATACCTGCTGATAATGCTTTCTATCATCTTTATTACTATGATTTCCGTGGTCGTAAGTATCCAGCAACCGCCTACCTGCACGAACAAGGTACAGATGCTGCAAAAGGCTTATTGCTCACTGCAGAACAAAAACCTTTAGGTAAAGACGGCTATCAGTGGCTTCTGCTTAATGCTGCTAATAACTGGGCCGGTAACTCTGGTAGAGAAGATGGTGCAAAGACCGATAAGATTGCTTTGTATGAGCGTGTAAGCTTTGCAGAGAAGAACCTTGATACATGGCTTGAGTGGGCTGGCGATCCCTTTAATAACAAAGGGTGGATGTCAGCAGATAAGCCTTGGCAGTTCATCTCTACTATTATGGAGATTTACAACGCTCACACTCTAACTAACCCTTTCGAATATGAAACAGGGTTTGTAGTGTATATCGACGGTACTAACAACGGCTGTCAACATCTAGCTGCTATTACTCGTGATGAGGATACAGGCGAACAAGTTAATGTAACTCGTACACCTAACTTTATGGATGATACTATAGCTGAACGTGATGAAGTAGCCGGCGATCTCTATGCCTATGTAGCTGAATCTGTATGGAAACAGTTTAATGCTAATGTAACAGCTGACCAACAAGTAGCTGCTAACAAGTACATTGAGGATATCCTTGCACTAAAAGCAGAGATTACCTCTCTTACATCTCAACTTGATACGCTACGTAAACGAGAAAAGAAAGATGAAACAGAGATTGATAGAATCACTACTCGGCTCTATCACTTGAAACTTCGGACAGCACCTAAGGCTCGTCTTGAAGGTCGTGTACCTCTTGCTATGCTTACTATGGAAGAAGACAAGGCGAACAAGCTCGTCTCTCGTATTCGTAAAAATAAGCTTACAATGAACTGGATGAACACTGTAGGTCGTGATTACTTTAAAAAGTCTGTTAAAGACATTTCTAAGTACCTAGAAAGAGATAATCGGGCTTTGTTTGAGAAAGCTGATTCCGTTATTTCAGAAGTCTTCTGGATGCGTATTACAGACAAGAAAGAACAGCGTAAGATTGTTAAGCGTAATGTAATGACACTTCCATACGGCGGTACTGAGTACGGCTTAGGCGAGCAACAAATTAAAGATGCTCGTAAACATGACATTGAGCTACTACTTGAACTAGAACACAAGTGGGGCGCTTATATGGGTCGTAAGGTTTATGCAGGCTGTGAAGTTGCTATTCCTCGTCCTATGGCTATGCTTAAGCTCTTTGAGGAAGCCGGTAATCGTGCTGAATCAAGAGGTGAAGTATTACAATGGCGTGTACCTGGAACAGGCTTCCCTGTATCACAATATTACATGCAAGGTCGTAGAGATAAAATCAATGCTCACTACGGCGATAATAACGAACTTGACAAAGGTGGTCTTAATCGTAAAGACAGACTACAACTAAGAACACGAGTAATTGAGTATCCAGAGATTATCAAAGGCAAACAAGCCCAAGGTGCTTCTCCTAATGTTATTCACTCACTCGATGCAGCTCACTTGGCTATGACTCAAATGAAGTGCAGCGATAACGGCTTTAACCTTATTACTGTTCACGACTCATTCGGTAGTCATCCAACTGATATGCAAAACCTATTTAAGTATGTTAGAGACTGCTTTGTTGACTTATACTCATCAGAACCTCTAGAACATCTTAAGAAAGAACTCCAAGTAGAAGACATTGATGTCCCTCTTGGTAACCTAGAAGTAGATGCTATTCTCGAAAACGAGTTTGCATTTTCATAAACAAAATCTACATTAACCCCTAATTTCTCTTGAGGTATTTACGCCGAAAATCTTAGGGAACTAATTAAACCAACCTGAATCCTACTCGAAATGAGGTAGGACAATATGACAAAAGGAACAAATATTATGATTATTAAAAACGCAGAACTATGGTGGGCACGACTAAATCCAAGTAAACCAAACGATACTTTCGATAAAGATCAACCTACTTGGGAAATTCAAATCCGTACACACGACAAAGCTACCGCTCAAGAGTGGAAAGATGCCAACCTAAACGTCAAGAAAGACGAAGACAAAGACGGTAACACCTTCTTTAAATGTACTGTTAAAAAGAAATCAAAGAAACGTGATGGAACTCCAGTAGATCCAGTTAAAGTAGTTAACGGTCAACTCAAAGAGATTGATCCAGACACTATCGGTCACGGTTCTGTCGGTAACGTACGTGTATACCAGTATGACTACGATGTAGGCGGTCGCCAAGGTGTTGCTTCAATGCTAATGGCTGTACAGATTACTACACACAAGCTATACGAAGCTGCTCCACGTGACGATGACTTTGAGCTAACTGAAACAGAAGTTGTTACAGCCTCTGATTCTTTCGGTGATAACAACGTTGACGAAGATGACCTCTTCTAGTCGGTTTACCTGGCTTTTGAAGTATACAAGGGATGACCAAACTATGCTTCAACGAATAGAAGGTGATAAAGGCTCTGTCGAAGACGGTGTCTATCAGTTTTATTCAAACGGTGTAAAAGTATTTGAATGTACCGAACAGGAACTTCAAGCTATTACACTACTATAATTTATACCGCCCCTACAGGATTGAGTTCTTGTAGGGGCACATAATTGAGGTAATTATGAACATATTTTATTTATCAAGAGACCCCGAAGAAGCCGCTTCAATGCACATATGGCCCAAGCACACAGTTAAAATGATTCTAGAGTCTGCTCAACTTTTAAGTACTGCTCACCACGTCCTCGATGGCGATGGTAGTGGCCCTTACAAGAAGACTCACACTAATCATCCTTCTGCTGTATGGGTTCGTGAAGGTGCTTTGAACTACGGCTATGTTTATGAACTTATGATGGCTTTAGGTGAGGAGTATACAGCTAAAACAGGAAAGACTCACAAGACTATTTCTGACCACGCTGATACCCTAAAGTTACTACCTAAGAACATCCCTATGATAGACTTCCAAGACCCTCCACAGTGTATGCCTGATGAATACAAGGCTGCAGATGCTGTAGAAGGTTATCACAACTATTATGAATTTAAGCGAGATCTCTTATGCAATTAAACCTTATGCTTGACCTGTACGACGAACTTGAAGCTGCTAACCCAGATGTAAGTACACTCGTAGAGGCAATGGAAAATGAAATGGAGTATGTTTACGAAGGGTTTGCTCAAGACTTTGACGAGCTCTTCTTAGACAACGGTATCGCTGTCAACACTTACAACGATATCCCAGAATATACAGACGATGTCAACAACCTAATTTCTTTATGGCAAAATGATATGCTAAAGAAAGCATGGCTTCGTCTATGTACTAATACAGTTGAACGGAATAAATAATGAAAAGAAATGATGCAGTGAATCAAGGGGCAGTAGTCGGTAATCTCGTGCGCATAGAATATTATGGAAACATAGACTATGACACAAGACAAGCCCACCCTACCCTCTAAATTCAAACTATATGCAAGTGCGCTATTTGACATAGCAAAGGCTTTGATTATATTCGAAATAGCACTGGTGTTTGCCTTTATTGCTTATTTCGGTGTAGACTTTGTAACTAACTTAAAGAAAGAAACACCTTCAAATTCCTCTGTAATGGAGTTAAGCGAAGATTGTTTTGCACAAATAATTAAAGAAAAGGTATTTACACTATGCCAGGAATAGTCGCACTTATGGTATCCTCTGTTATGTCTCTGCTTGCTTACGTAGTAGGTGAAGAGGCTTGGGACAACTACACTTATGAAGATCGAGTAACAGCTTGTATAGAACAAGTTGAGCTTGCTTTTCCTTCTGCTTCCAAAACACTATTAAAAGACGCAGAAATTAACTGCCGAAAGGCACTACGATAACCACAAACAAAGAGACGAATGATGACAAAGAAAAATGACTATGTATACTTGTGTGGTGGCATGGAAGGCTATGCTGCTGAACAAATGAAAGGCTGGCGCCAACAGGCAACTGAAGCGCTTGCTAACTACGAAATCGAAACACTTGACCCAACACGTCGAGTAGCATTTCACGGTGGAACTATGGACCGCAATGCTATTAATCGTGTAGTCAAAATGGATCTACAAGACATTGCACACTCCACCGTTATCTTAGCCGATATGCGCTTAGATCAACCTGGTATGCGCTGGGGTAGCATGAGTGAAATTGCTCACGCTCACACCAAAAATAAAATTATTATCATCTGGACTAATGAAGATGACATTAAACACCCCTTCCTTGAATTCTATGGAACTGAAATTCATCACACCCTAGAAGACTGCATTGATGCAGTTGAAAACTACTACGACATTTAACCATAACCCTTTTAAATAGGAAACTATACTATGAAAAATTTCGATGCAAAATTTAAACTAAATGACTTTGGCCAACGTGAACTAAACGAAAAGCAAAAGAAAGACCTTTTCTTTTCTGACTTGCTACTTATGAAAAACCTAATGCGAGTCAAGTACATTAATGAACGCAACACTGCTGGTGAGAAAGAATCACCCGTAATCGTTCGTGATATGACTGCAACAGAGGCCTACGAAGCATTGATTACAGACTATCCACAACTACAAGGTGATGTAGCCCTAGTAGCTATGGCGCACCTTCGTAAAGAGTACAAGGAACGCAAATAATGCCATACATTAACCAAGATGACCGTGAAGATCTACACTACGAACAAAAGATCCCAGCTAATGCAGGTGAACTAAACTACTTGCTTACAACTATTATCGATGATTACTTCATGGAGCATGGCGGTCGCTATGCCCAAGTAAATGATATTGTCGGTGCTCTCGAAGGTGCTAAACTAGAATTCTATCGTCGAATTGCAGCCCCTTACGAAGATATTAAACTTAAAGAGAACGGTGAGGTTTACCTCTCCCAAGCAAACGAAGAAGGATACTAAGATGAAACCAACAGCTACATGGAAAGAACTAACCACACGTCAGAAACGCCGTTATGCTATTAAACTTCAGAACAACTCTGCTGCTAAAGTATCTATGGCAGAAGCCTTAAAGCTCGCTCAAAAGAGCTACGATGGAGAGGTACTGTAATGTTTGTACGCTATCAGCTATGGATGCTTAACGATGATGGCATGTATCCCCACCATACTAATGATCTAGATGAGGCTTTAAATATTGCTTTTGAATCCCCTAGCTTTCACTCATGCGACATTAACTTTGGTGTAGGTATGCAGGTAACTGTTAAGACCGCCGAAGAGCTTGAGGCTAATGCTATGGACTTTACTTCTCAAACAGATTATGCAAACTCTATGCGACATGAATCCTATGAGCAAACAATGAAGCGTCTTTATGATGCCGAAAAGATTGCTAACCGGCATGTCCTTGAAGACGCTCACGACTTTGGAATGAAGCCTGTAGATAACACTCTACATCGTTTCAACTCAATTAACATGGGTATTACCTCGTGCCGAGGACTAGTAAACAAAGAACTTAGCGTAAACTCAGAGCTATTTAATGAGCTACATAAGTATCTTGATTTTATTAAAGACAACTTAGATAAATTACAACTAGATAGAAAGTGCTAAACAAATGAAAGAAAATGAAAAACATTCAGAATTCTGGTCTCACAGCGCACAACGAAACATGACTATAGGTGATGCTATAAATTACCGTAACAACTACGGGCATTATCCTGAAGACTTGCCAAGTGACTGTGAACCTGATTTTCACGGTGACTTTAGTGACATGTCAGATGAAGCGCAGGACGCTATTATCAACCCTAAGCATTACCAAATCATGCCTGGAGATATTCAGTATATGGATATTATGGAGCATGCACTACAAGGTCACGACGGCCCTACAGCCCATCTTCTCGGTCAAATCTTTAAATACTCATTTCGCTTGGGTGCTAAAGATGACATCGTACAAGATGCAAAGAAGATCGAATGGTACGCCTCTCGTCTTCGTGAATACTTAGAAAACGGTCCTAAAATTAAATAAGGATATACTATGCTTAATAACCTACTCGCCCTACTTGGGATGGGACGTAGACACCACGCCACAAGGCTAACTGACTCCTACGTAAAACACTTCTTTTATCATAACTCCCAAGAATGGATTGAAAACACAGACAATTACTTTTCAGGTGTTTTAATGAGGGATGGTGCTGTTGTAGGCACTATGATTAACTCCTACGGCTTACCTTCTGTTCTTGAAGGTCGTATTTATCGATTCTTGTGGCTTCGGCTACTGATCGGTAGAGCAAGCGGTTATCCTGGCTACCCTGATGGTGCTCCTTACTGGAAGATATCATTTATCACTCCTAATAACTCAAGGGGTATCCTAGCAGGTAGACACGGCTTTGTCTATATCAAAACTAAAAGAGAGAAACTATACTAATGAAATTTGAAACTAAAGTACTACGTAAAGTAGCAGAATATTACTACACACGTATCAAAGAAACAAATCCTAACATGACTATTCGCACAGCTATTATGATGGCTCAAGACGCTATGGTTGTAGTGTCACAGGCTACTCAAGCTACTCGTGACGAAGTTAAGGATAAAAACTTTAAATAAGGAAAATTAAATGACTGATACACCTACAAGTAAAGGTCACTACGTATTCGATATTGAAGCTGATGGCTTGCTGTTTAAAGACGGTAATAAATCAGAAATCAGTAAAGTATACTGTGTAGTGGCCATCGACGTACATACGGGTGAGCAGCACATTTTCAGTGACCACGCTAAAGAGGGTAAGCCTCTCGATGAATTTAGAAACTTCCTCAATAATGCAAAGATGCTATCCGGACACAATGTTGTCGGGTATGACTTTCCTGCATTAAAGAAAATCACTGGATGGGTGCCGCCTAATACGGTAACTATCGTAGATACAATGCTCTTATCACAGACATTGAACTATAAGCGCTTCCGTAACGGTCGTCATAATCTAGCTACATGGGGCGATGCGTTCCAGTATCCTAAAGATGACTTCGCTAAACGTATGGAAGAGAAGTATGGTAAAGGTAAGGCCTTTGCCCAATGGGATGACGAGATGCTCCCTTACTGCGTCAGAGACGTAGAATTGAACGTTAAAGTTTATCAATATCTCATGAAAGAATTCCGTGCCTACAAAGCTCAAAAGCCCTTAATTGCTACCTCTCTTCGTATCGAACACGATGTAGCTAAATTCTGTGCTGAAGCTGAACTTTCAGGCTGGAAGCTAAACAAACCTCGCGCTGAAATGCTCTATGAGCGTATGCGTAAGATTATGGAAAAGATTGAAAAGCGTATTGAACCTAAACTCGGTTACATCGTTAAGCCAGTAGATAAAACCGGTCCTAAAGAAGTTGAATTCTTGAAGAACGGTAAGTATCCAATGCATATTGCTAAGTGGCATAAGCTTGATCAAGAAGACGCTCTTCATAAACGTACAATATGGGGTCCACACTCCCGTGTAGAAATTATTAAAGCTAACCTTGGCAACATGGATAGCGTTAAAGACTGGCTCGATAGTATCGGCTGGGAACCTCTAGACTGGAACTGGAAACGAATTGGAGGCGAGTTCGTAAAGATCTCTCCAAAGCTTTGTTCTGAATCCCTAGGAAAGCTAGGAACTGATGGAAAGCTTATTGATTATTATTATACTACTCGCTCTCGCTTTGGTATCCTCAGGGGATGGATCGAGAATCTCGACGAAAACCAAAAGCTGCATGGAGGGTGCTTTACTATCGCTACTCCTACTGGCCGCGCTCGCCACAGCGGCATCGTAAACGTCCCTGGTGCAGGAGCTACATGGGGTCGTGCTATGCGTGAACTCTTCATTTGTGAAGAAGGTAACGTAATTGTAGGCGCCGACTCCTCAGGTAACCAGATGCGAGCTTTCTGCCACTACCTAAAGAATGAAGACTATACAGCTGAAGTAATTGACGGTGATGTTCACCAACGAAATGCTGATGCACTTGGATGTGATCGCTCAACAGCGAAACCATTCTTGTATGCCTTCTTGTTCGGTGCTGGCTTTGAAAAGCTAGGGCTTATCCTAACAGGTTCACGGAATAAAACAGTAGGTAAGCAAAAACGTGCTGACTTTACTAAAGCTATTCCAGGCTTGAAAGAACTAAACGAAAAGCTAAATGAAATCTATCACAAAACAGATAGCCGTACTCCAGGTAAAGCTTGGATTCCTGCTCTCGATGGTCGTAAGATCTACTGCGATAGCTCTCACAAGGCTCTTAACTACCTACTACAAAGCTTTGAAGCCTTGACTTGTAAGGCTGCTGTAGCACAGGCTATGAAAGAATTCGAAGAGAAGAACTTAGATGTTTCTCCTCTTATCTTCTATCACGATGAATTCGAAGTAGAATGTCCTGCAAATCAAGCTGAAGAAGTACAAGAAATTATGGTAAGAGCATTTCGTGATGCTGCCAAAATTTATGACTGCGATATCCTTGATGGTGACGGTCAAATCGGTAATAACTGGTATGACGTACACTAAAGAGGAAGAACTAAGAATTGAGCACCTTGAGGATTGTATGTATGGGCGTGTACTCGCCGGTACATCTTTCCTTGAGTGGCTTAAAATTAAACACCCTGAAATTTATAAAGGAATTAAAAGATGAAAACCTTAACTCGAATTATTATTATTTTAGCTCTCTTACCTTTTGCTACATGTACTGTAGGTATTATGGTTGGTAGTAAAGATGAAATGGTTGAAGCCTTTAACGAAGGATACCAAGAAGGTATAGAGAAACACCAACATAAAACTACAAATGAATAAATGGATTGAACGAGCTTCGCAAGAAGCACTTAAAGCGCCCGGCTATGGAACAGTAAAGATTGCTGCGGTGCTGGTGCATCGTAACAAGCTTGTCTCCATTGGGTATAACTCAACCAAGTCCCACCCTCTCCAAAAACTATATGGAAGAGATGGGCAGATCTATCTCCACGCTGAGATTGATGCTATACGCAAAGCCCTTCGGAGACACGATTCTCTGGAGGGCATGCAACTATATGTATCTCGTTGGAAATGGAAAGATAAAGATAAAACATGCCTCGTAGAAGGTATGTGCAAACCCTGTAACGGGTGCCAGAGTGCTATTGAAGACTTTGGTATCCAAGTAATACATTATACAAAGGATATAGAAAATGAAACTCACACAAGCTAAAGAAGTAATTGTACGTGCATTTAACACTAACCGTGAACTATATGCAGAAGGTGCTAAGGCTTCAGAACTACTAAACGTCTACCTCGTAGGCGATCCAGGTCTTGGTAAGACCGCCATTGTCCGTCAAGCTGCCGAAGATCTCGGTGTAGAGTGTCGTGAAGTAATCGTAGGTCAGTACGACCCAGGCGAGCTAGCAGGTCTAGTTTACTTGAAAGATGATTCATATGTACGTGCACGTCCTAACTGGCTTCCTGAAGAAGGCGAAGGTATTCTCTTCCTAGACGAACTACCTCAAGCTGTTGTTATGTCACAGAACCTTATGGCTCAGTTGACTAACGAGCGTTGCATTGGCGAACACAAGCTAGGTGATGGCTGGCAGATTGTTGCTGCAGGTAACAAGACTGCTAACCGTGCCGGTACTAGTGTAATGCCTACACACCTTCGTGACCGCCTTCTATTTGTTGAAGTAGAAGTAAACATGGATGATGTTGTTGAATTCTTTAACGGTCAAGGTGCTGACGAACGTATTACAGGTATGATGCGTTACCGTCCTGACTTCATTGCGAAGTTCGATGCTGGCGCTGATGCTTGTCCCTCTCCTCGTAGCTGGATGCGTGTCAATACTATTCTTGGAATGGGTCTTGAAGGCTTCACTGAATTCGAAACCATTAAAGGCACTATCGGCGAAGCTGCAGCAACTGACTTTAAAGGTTACTGCGACCTATACCACAAGATGCCTGACCCTGATGGCATCATCGATAATCCAGAAGATGGCGAGATCCCTGAAGATCCTGCCCTCCTCTTTGCACTAACTTCTGCTCTATCAGCACGTGCAAACAAAGAAAATGTAGGTGCGATTCTTACTTATGTAAACCGCCTTATCAACAAAGAATTTGCTGTGTTCTGTGTCAAAGACATGGGCTCACGTTTTCCAGAACTACGTAAAGAGAAATCTCTACGTGATTGGATTATGACAGAAGGCAAAGAACTACTATTTTAATCTTAAATCAAAAGGAGAGTACCAATGGGTGCAGTTGTAATTGAACACGAATTTAATGGTAAGCCAAATGAAGACGACATGTATGCCTGGATTGAAAACGCTGCTCAAGAAGATTCAGATCACCTTCGTGAAGAGGAGATTGACTACTACATGAGTGAAATTTTACCTGAAGAAAATCCAGGAGTACATGAAGATGATCTTTATGAAATGGCGTGTGATCGCGTAGACATGACTAACGACTACCTCATCTATCCAGGAAG